>QWCI01000259.1_pt1 | contig 57947 bp, 39 predicted proteins | sample 1972541 | NCBI WGS metagenome assembly QWCI01 (sample SAMN09866712, study PRJNA288562) | Human oral metagenome isolate term3_saliva, whole genome shotgun sequencing... | isolation source: mouth | host: Homo sapiens | place: USA: California | reverse complement strand
GGAGTAACATGGCAAGTTAACAGGTTGACAAGTAGACGGGTGAACAGGTTGCGTGTGTTAGAAGACAGAGTAACAGATGAACAAGTTCGGGGAGTAACAGAGAGGTAAAGATGGGATAGTTATTTAAATAAGGATGTGATGATGATGAATATAAGGCTATGCTAATAATATAATAAGGTTATAGTGATAATACAAATAAGGCTATTCTCATAATATAATAAGGTTATAGTGATAATACAAATAAGGCCATGCTAATAATATAATAAGGTTATAGTGATAATACAAATAAGGCAATGCTGATAGTACAAAAAGGGCTATGGTGATAGTACAAATAAGGTTCTTCCGTTAAATGTGTGGACGCTTTTCGTAGTGCTTTAACGTAAGAGACAAAGTTACTCATTAAACAAAAATATGGCTGAGACAGTCAACTATCTATCCTATTTTCATCCTCTTTCATTGATAATCTTTTCGTTTTTAAGACTTCGAAAATCTGCAGATAAGGGTTTGAAAAATCATTACATAATTACACCTAATTACATTTATCATATAGTTTACCCCCCCCTTATAAAACAATCTTATTGGAGGTAATTATACCAGTGTTGGGTGATGGTTGTTGGGTGTTGAACCTTTATAAAACAATCTTATTGGATGAAATCATGCCATGTATGTGGATTAATCTCATTCTATTAACAATCTACACATTTAACGGAAGAACCATAAATAAGAATGTGATGATGATGAATATAAGGCAATTCTAATAATATAATAAGGCTATACTGATAATACAAATAAGGGCTATGCTGAAAATGTAATAGGGCTTGCTGATAGTACAAAAAGGGCTATGCTGCTAATGTAATAAGGCTATGCTGATAATGTAATATGGCTATGCTGATAATATAAATAAGGTGTTAAGGAGAACGCAGGGGAGGTTTAGAAGGACAAGAGAAGGAGAATGTTTGTGTATTAATAATTATTAAATCTTTCCCCACTAAGGCAATAAAGCACATTATCTACTTGAAATTTACTAACTTTGTGGCTGACATAAAAGCATAATCTATGATAAAAAAGATATTTACTCCTTTCCTTTTCACATTACTACTATCTGTTGGCTTCACCTCAACAGTACAGGCGCGTGCAGCGATAGACCTGATTGACTTAGATGTTCAGACTATCTCTATCTCTGTCCTCGGCAACGTCTTGCATGTCGTTGGGGCCGAAGACGAACAGCTGTCAGTATATAATGTGACGGGAGTACGCGTGATGAGCGTGAAAGTTGACGGTGGCGATAAGCATTACACACTCAATTTCCCAAAGGGTTGTTATATTGTTAAGGTGGGCAACGTAGTACGTAAGGTCTCTATCCGATAAGCGGCTGATACCTCCACCCACGTTCTTATCCGACATCTGAAGCGCAGTGTCCTCCCTTGATGAAGCTGACGTGATTCGCCATTTGGCGAGTCCTGAAGGAAGACGGAAGGTTTTCCCCATGATTGTTGACCAGTACGGTGAGCCGCTGTACTGGAAGATTCGTAGTATTGTACTTACTCATGACGATGCCGATGATGTGTTGCAAAACACGTTCTTAAAGGCTTGGAAGAATCTTCCTACATTCGAAGGACGGTCGAAACTGTCTACTTGGCTCTATCGTATCGCTATCAATGAGGCCCTCGATTTCCTACGTCGTCAGAAGGCTATGACGCTTGCCAGTGCTGATGCCGACCTGTCTATTGCCAACCAGCTCATGGCTGATGACTACTTTGATGGCGATAGGTCGCAGGCTTTGTTACAACAGGCAATCGCCATACTCCCCGATGTTCAACGTACGGTGTTCACCCTTCGTTACTATGACGAGATGAAGTATTCGGAGATAAGCGAGCTATTAGGGACGAGCGAGGGGTCGTTAAAGGCATCCTATCATGTTGCCGTACAGAAGGTTACAGACTACCTGAAACGCAATGAGTAATATTCTCTCCTTAATGATTAAACCATTTCCTCTTTCCGTAGTCTAAGTTATATCAAAGAAAAAACTTTATGGAATCAACGAATCACTTACAAACGCAATATGGCAATAAACGCCCTTTCACGGTGCCTGACGGTTACTTCTCTGACCTGTCAACACGTGTGATGGAGCAGCTGCCGGCTGTGGAACAGAAGGAGACTACACACCCTACGACCGTTCAACACACCACCTTCCGTTATCTTCGTCCGTTGGCTGCAGCAGCCGTGACGGTGGGTATCGTATTGGTGGGCTTTCTCTCTTATCATGCGTTCGAGGGTCAGCAAGACGAGAGCGCATTGGCTGGACACAATGGGACGAAGGCATCGACAGCACTATCGGCCACTTCAGAAGACGGATTCGACCAGGCTGCCGACTATTTCATGATTGACGAGTCGGATATGTATGCTTACATGGAAAACGATCAATAGAAAGGAGGATACCGATATGAGACTGAAAAGAATTATCCTTATGCTTTGTCTTATCCTCAACGCAGCCTTTGTCTGTGCACAAGGGCGCTTCGACCCGAACAAGGTAAGACTGGAGACGCATAAATTCATTACAAAAGAGGCTAATCTAAGTGCACAGGAAGCGTCGCGTTTCTTCCTTATCTATGATGAGATGCGTAGTAAACAACGAGTCTATTTTGACCGTCTTCGCACCCTTCATAACACCAAACCGAAGTCGGCACGAGAGGCAAGTGACATCATAACAAAGTCGGATATGCTCGAAATACAATTAAAGCATATAGAACAACGTTATCATGTAGAGATGCTAAAGGTGATACCTGCCGAGAAACTACTCCAAATATTAGAGGCCGAACGGCGCTTCCACCGACAGGTGTTTAGGAAGATGGCTGGAGAAGGAAAGGGTCGACGGGAGAATCATTAAATAGGTTATAAGAAACAAGTAGATGTGATTTCAATGCCTTGACGGTCTGTGGCGGTGTGTAAATACCGCACCATCAGCTTCTTACGGAGCGGAGACAGGTAGCAAGGCTACTCTTTATAAATGCTAAAAAGACATGAGACAGTTTAATTCTCTATTGAGATTATTGATTGCCGCAGTGGTATTCATCGGACTTAGCTATGCCACATCCGCACAGGCACAGCCTAAGAAACGAGAGTTCCGTGGTGCGTGGATTCAGTGTGTCAACGGTCAGTTCCAAGGACTCGGCACACAGGAGATGCAGCGTACGTTACGTTATCAGTTAGACGAACTAAAGAAGGATGGGGTCAACGCCATCATCTTTCAGGTGCGTCCGGAGTGTGATGCCCTCTATGCGAGTAAGTATGAACCATGGAGCAAGTTCCTCTCCGGCCGACAAGGTACACCTCCTTCTCCTTACTGGGACCCGTTGCAATGGATGATCGACGAGTGCCACAAGCGGGGTATGGAGCTACATGCGTGGATCAATCCTTATCGTGCTAAGACGAAGAACACCAACCAGCTTGCTGTCAACCATATAGCCATAACCCACCCCGACCGTGTCTTCTCTTACGATGGGCAGTATATCCTTAATCCGGCCCTACCTGAGAATCGCAATTATATCTGTACGGTGGTGGACGATATCGTGAGCCGTTACGATGTCGACGGACTCCATATTGACGATTACTTCTATCCCTATCCGGCTGCAGGACAGACCATTCCCGACCAGCAGAACTTCCAACGTGACAGACGAGGGTTTACGAATATCAATGATTGGAGACGTAATAATGTAGACCTCTTCGTCAAGCAGTTGGGCGAAACTATCCATCGTCGTAAGCCTTGGGTGAAGTTTGGTGTGTCGCCTTTCGGCATCTATCGCAACCAAAAGAGCGACCCACGCATTGGCAGTCGAACCAATGGTTTGCAGAACTATGACGACCTCTACGCCGATGTCCTTAAGTGGGTTAACAACGGATGGATAGACTACTGTGTGCCTCAGCTCTATTGGGAGATTGGTAATAAGGCTGCTGACTATAAGGAGCTCATTGGCTGGTGGAACCGTAATGCGGCTAAGCGACCATTATATATAGGTGAGGATGTGCTGCGCACGGTGAAGTTTGCCGACCCACAGAACCCTAACTCTAATCAGCTACCAGCGAAACGTCGATTGCATCAGCAGTCGGCTAACGTCAATGGTACTGTCCTTTGGTATGCGAAGTCGGTGGTCGATAACCCCGGTAACTACGGTACGCTCTTGCGCACGAACTACTGGCGATATCCTGCTCTGCAGCCTTCTATGCCGTTCATCGACGATGATGCTCCGTCAAAACCTAAGCGGGTGAAGGCTCGACATGAGGATGATGGCTATTACCTCACATGGAAGGCTCCAAGGGGAGAGGGCTGGAATGATGCTCCTTACCGATATGTTGTCTATTGTTTCCAACCGCATGAACCTATCAACCTCGACGACCCGTCGAAGATTGTTGCTATGCCTTACGAGAATAGACTGCGCCTCAACTATCAAGGTGGACAAACGAAATACGTCTTTGTTGTCACTGCCCTTGACCGCATGAGTAACGAGAGTAGCGGAAAGAAAAAGAAAGTGAAGCTGTAAGGCTTCACTTTTTTTGTGACAGGGTAGGGACAGGGTAAGGAGGATAAGGGGACAGGGTAAGGTGGATAGGGGACAGGGTAAGGTGGATAAGGAGACAGGGTATGAGAAAGACAGGGTAACAGATGAACAAGTTCTGGGAGTAACAGAGGGCTGATGTAGGGGCAGGGTAAGGAGGATAAGGAGACAGGGTATGAGAAAGACATGGTAACAGATGAACAGGTTCGATGAGTAACAGAGGGCTGAGACAGGATAGGGTTTGTTTGAGACATGGTAACAGAGGAATAGAGAACACAGGGCTCATAGAAAGCGCTGGTCCTTTTGTCCCCTGCTGTTCAGGCCTACGAGGCACTGCCTCGTAGCTCTCCCTCCGTCCGTCAGGCATTCCTTCTCCTTCTTTCAGCAGGCCAATAGGGGTAGCCTCACATATCACTCCCCTCTCCATTCGGAGAGGGGCTGGGGGTGAGGCCAGTTGGGGCTGGGGGTGAGGCCAGTTTAGGCTTGGACTGAGACCAGCTGAGGCTTGGACTGAACCCATCTCCTTTCTGTCCAAAAAAAATACCCAAACATTACCTGAAAAGGGGCTGGAAACGGAAAAAATGTTTATCTTTGTAGCCTAAACAAATTAATATCTTATGAACAAACCATTATTATTGGCTGCCATCTGGCTGTCCCCCTTGATGCTATATGCACATGACACGGTGGGGTGGGAGCATACAAACCCGACGAATAAGACGATGGTCATGACGAATAAGGAGATGGTCGTGACGACAAGCAAACCTACTGATGAGGACAAGGGGCGGCGACGCTTCACGCTGAGTGGATATGTTAAGGACCGCAATGGGGAACCGCTTATCAACGCAACTGTCTACGACCTCACCACACGACAGGGTACGATGACGAACGCATACGGCCATTTCTCACTCACACTGACCGAGGGCAACCATGAAATAAGATGTAGTTACGTGGGTTATAAGACGCTGACTGATGCGGTGACGCTCACGGCCAATCGAAACTATGACATCACTCTGCAGAACGATGCAGAGCTTACTGAGGTGGTGGTGACGACCGACCTTAACTCGCCACTACTGAAGACGCAGACAGGTAAGCTCTCTCTCTCACAGAAAGACATTATGACTGAGTACGCACTGATGAGTAGTCCTGACGTTATCAAGACCTTACAGCGTACGAGTGGAGTAGCGGAAGGAATGGAACTGACCAGCGGTCTCTACGTACATGGCGGTAACAACGATGAAAACCTCTTCTTACTCGACGGTACACCGCTCTATCATACCAATCACACCTTAGGTCTCTTCTCTTCGTTCAACGTAGATGTAGTGAAGAACGTAGACTTCTATAAGAGTGGTTTCCCTGCCCGTTATGGCGGTAGACTATCGAGTGTCACGGATGTGCGCACGGCCGATGGCGACCTCTATCACACACACGGCAGCTACCGTATTGGCCTTTTAGACGGTTCAGTCCACCTTGAAGGACCCCTCAGAAAGGGTAAGACATCCTATAACATTGGCATACGACGCAGTTGGTTAGACCTCCTCACACGACCTGCCTTTGCGATTATTAATAGTCGGAGGGACAACGAAGACAAGGTTAGTATGGCTTATTTCTTCCATGATATGAACCTGAAACTGACCAACATCTTCAACGAACGCTCACGAATGTCGCTGAGTGTCTACTCTGGTGAAGACCGTTTAGATGCAAAGGACGAGTGGGGCGACCACCGAGACGACAATGGATACGGTGAATACGACATATATAAGAACTCCTTCCACTGGGGTAACTTCAATGCTGCCTTAGACTGGAACTACCAGTTCTCACCGAAGATCTTCGCTAATTTTACTGCCTTCTACACCCATAACCGTTCGTCGGTAAGCAGCTCGGACGAGTGGACGGTGAGGCGTTCTGACGGTAAGGACCAGTTGACAACGACCTCGCATGGCTATCGCTCGGCTATCGATGACATCGGCTATCGGGCCGCCTTCGACTACCGACCCACGCCTCGTCACCACATCCTCTTCGGTCAGGAGTACACCTACCATCGCTTCCAACCACAGACATTCAACCGCTTCGACGGCTATCAAGACGGTAGAGAAGAGAAGGGTGACACGATAGCCATCCATAGTCATAACAAGAATATCGCCCACCAACTGACGCTCTATGCCGAGGACGAGATGACGCTCAACGAACGATGGAGCGTCAATGGCGGACTGAACGTAGACCTGTTCAGTATTAGCGGGAAGACCTTCTCAACGCTTAGCCCACGTCTGTCGATGAAGTACCAACCCTCCGACCGCCTGTCGTTCAAGGCAAGCTACACCCTTATGAGCCAATTTGTGCATAAGATAGCGAACTCTTTTCTCGACCTCCCAACCGACTATTGGGTGCCAACCACAGCTCGCCTCCATCCGATGCGGGCTTGGCAGTTGGCTGCAGGAGCTTATCTGAAACCGAACGCACACTGGTTGCTGACCTTAGAGGGCTATTATAAACATTCAAGTCATATCCTTCAGTATGCCAGCTGGGCTGGATTAGAGCCGCCCGCAGCCCATTGGGACTATATGGTAATGGAGGGAGATGGACGCTCGTATGGCGTTGAGTTGGATGCCGACTATACCATCGCCAACCTTGCCCTGCATGGTTCTTACACCCTCTCATGGGCCGAGAAGAAGTTTGATGACTTCCATAACGATTGGTACTATGATAAGTTTGACAACCGACACCGCCTTACGCTCAGTGGAAGATGGAACATTACGAAGAAGATTTCGGCCTTCGCTGCATGGACGTTCCATACGGGCAACCGCATGACTGTCCCTACTCAGTATATCGGTCTGCCAACGGTTCCGGCACAGACAGGCGGGAACATCACCTTTACCTCGCCCGATGACAATCTCTTAAACTTTGCTTACGAGCAGCCTAACAACGTTGTCTTGCCGGCTTATCACCGTTTAGACTTAGGCATAGACTTCCGTCATACCACCAAGAAGGGGCACGAGCGCATCTGGAACATTAGTCTCTATAACGCTTATTGTCATCTGAACTCACTCTGGGTGCGTGTGAAAGTCAATAGTGAAAACAAGATTATGATAAAGAATAACGCCTTTATCCCAGTGATACCGTCCTTTAGTTACACCATAAAATTTTAAGTTCTGAACATGAGAAAGATATATCTTTTCCTTCTCCTCGCCTTGTTGATGACAGGGTGTAAGGACGATTTCAGTGTTAGCAACCTCCCCGATGCGAAGCCAAAGATGGTGGTCTATTGTATGCCTTCTACTGCCGATACCACCTATATCACCGTCTTGCGGAGTGTTCCCTTGAAGCAGTATAATGCGGCACAACCGAATGTTCTTATCGACAATGCTACCATCAGCTATCAACTCAACGGACAGTCGTTGCCTGTAACGGCCGTGGGACAAGGACGATACTATGTCGTCGGACAACAGAAGGCGGGTGATAAGGTGCACTTACAGGTTGAGGCGCAGGGCTTGGAGACGGTTGAGTCGACAACTGAGATACCTCAACCAGTAGCCATCAGCAGTACTTCTACACGTATGGTGAGGATGAAGGAAGATCCCTCATCCTACTTGCGAGACTTCCTGCAGGTGCAGGCCACCTTCACCGACCCTGCTCAGTCGCACGACTATTATGCTGTGCGTGTAAAGATAAAACGTCTGATGAGCTGCCGTATCGACTGTTTCCGTAGGGACATTGTGGGCGACTTTAACGAGGTGGCTACCTTCTTCGACTATGATGACTACTTACAGGTGCGACAGAACGAACAGTGGGATTCGGTGGCGGTCAACTACCTCTTGCAAGAGGATGACATACCTATCTATACGGCAAGTGAACCTTTACTCAACCCATTGTCGGACATTGACGATGATTTCGACTTTAGTAGTGACTTCTATCAGGACTTCTATATCTTTGATGACGCTACGATCAACGGCAGAGAATACACACTCCACCTGAACGTTCAACCCAACACTGCGTTGATGAACCTCTCTGATGAGGCTCTGAAAGAGATGAAGGAACGCTACGGAATAGAGCAGGGTTTCATATTAGAGTTCTATCACCTCACACCCGAATACTACCGTTTCCTACAAGCGTTAAACGATGTCTCTAACAATTCCCTTGCCCAGGCAGGTCTGTCTTCAATCCGTACTACCTACAGCAATGTCCTCAATGGCATGGGTATCTGTGCTGCTTATAACCTCCCGAAGGGTACGTGGGTGCAGGTGAAGAGGTGAGTATAAGCTTGGTAGCAGCCGGCCCTTCGTCCCGAAACGACAGGCCCTTCGTCCTTGCCCGACTGGCCCCTCCCCCTTGCCCCTCCCCCATAGGGAGGGGAGTAATATGTGAGGTTACCCCTATTGGGCTGCCAATACGAGGATAAACCGATGCGTACACCCTTGTTATAGGGGTATCTCGGTGATCACGCCCCTCCCTTTGGGGGAGGGGAAGGGGGAGGGGCCAACTGGTAGTTGGTATGTGAGGTTACCCCTACTGGCCTGCTTGCATGGGTTGTTATGAGGTTTTTCTCTTATGCTTGGGAGTTTTTTCTCTCACAGATCTCACAGGTTAGGTGTTGATGATTAGCTAACGTTGGCTGTAAGGTTCTGTGAAATCGGTTGACTTAATGTCTCTGTGGAATGCTGTGTGTTCTGTTCTTCTGTGTTCTTCTGTGAGAGAAAAAAGGTCATCATTGAGAGACAGAATACTAACTATATAAACAGAGAATGTCAAGATATTTTACAGAGAGCTTCCTTCTCTTTTCAAGAAGGGGCTGTGCTTGAGGCAAGAAGAAGCCCTTCTACGTTTAAGAACATGCCTTTCAACGTTCAAGAAGGGCGTCTTCTCGATGCAAGAAGGGCATGTTCTTAAACGCTGTGTGTAATAGGCTGATTCCTTGTGGGTTATGAGTTCGGTGGAGGGAGGTGCTTAACCCTTGTTCGGAGGTACTGTTACTCGATGAGATGTAAAGATGTTTTACGACTTTGTTAATCCTCCGACGGGAAAGAAGGTAGCCGAGGGAATGGCGAGTATATCGTCTTCTTTGCTTATTCACAACGCATCCCCACACTCGTAAACGCTATCTCCGCCTATTTGTGACAGTCTTAATACCAATCGTATGGAGGGTTCGCACGTTATAGGAAAAGGGCGAATTGTTAGAGAATCAGACGTGAGGGATGAGTAAGGACACATGTCTCTATTTGATAAAAGGTATGGCACCGTATCGTCCATTGATATAGTCATTTTCAATGTCACGGTCGTTACGGACTTTGAAGTCGAGTAGTGAGTATAGGTCGCTGGCCTCTGTTGGGTCCTTCTCAGTGAACCACACTTGGTCTCTGCGTAGATATTTCGTGTCAAGCAGGTGTGTGTCATGTGTGGTAAAGACGAGCTGTGCACCATGAGGGTTGGTCTCTTTGTCCATGAAGAGACGTACGATGGCACGTGTCATCATCGGATGGAGCTTAGAGTCAAGTTCGTCTACAAAGAGCACTTTACCGCCAAGGAGCGTATCAAAGATAGGTCCGGAGAGTGTGATAACTTTGTTCGTACCATTCGACTCCTTGTCGTCTGCGTCGAATCTCACAGTGTTGATAACCTTCCCTTCAGCGTCATATACGTTATGAGTCGTCAGTGTTTCGATGACCTTAGCATTATTGAATTTATCGGTAGAAACGATGGGTAATGTTGCTAACGTCTCTTTTAAGTCATTAGGAATATCCCTTTCTTCAATCTCAATGTTCGTAAAACCTAAGTCTAACCGCCTAAAGAAATCGATTGCCTCATCGCATCCTCGTAGATGCTTCTTAAGCATGTCGATCATAAGACGCTCATATCCATCATCTTTAAGACCCGAGATAGCATTGTAATCCCTAAGGTGCTTGATGAGCTTTTGGGCTATCCTACCGTTTAGTTGGGCGACGAGCGAGAGGAAGAGACGGTTTTCTGTGGTAGAGCTCTCTTTCCCCTTGCCCTCAGAGAAGTAAGTAGCCGACACAGAGAAGGTCTGCCGCTCTCTGCGGAAGAGGTAGTGCTCCTTGGCGCCGGGTCCTATTTTCTTCTCATAGAGCCACTCGCTAATAATCGTATTCTTCGTGTATTCGAATCCATAACGATAGACAGCACCCTCGAACAAACACTGAATTTCAAAGGTCGTCGGCTCGTCCTTTGAACAATCATCAAGCAAGAACGGGTCGTAAACAAGGTCTTCACCAGGGTTTAACTTGATGTTCTTGTCCACAATATTCCTAAACAAGCCCAGTGCCATGATGACGTTTGTCTTCCCACTGGAGTTTGCTCCATAGAGAACTGCCGTTGGTAAGAGTCGAAAACCATCTCTTTCGATGATAGAATCAGATAGTTCTTTAATCTGAACAGCCTCCATACGTAGACTTTTCACTGCCCGAAAGGAACGGAAATTACCAAAACTAAAATTAATCAACATAAGCTTTTATGATGTTCGTTACGGTTACAAAGATAGTAAATAATACTGTGTTTTGGTGTAATTTGCGAGATATTTTCTCAAAAAAGAGCATGTTTTTGTTTATAGAAGGGGCTTAGGCAGTATTTATGAGTGGTTTGACAGTATGATAATAGAATAGGTGTTAGGGTCATTTGGGTGGTTTATTAGGGCTTACGTTAGCCCTTTTAGTCATACTTTCTATCTCTTTGAGTGTCCTTCCCTCTGTCCTGTTTCCCCTTATTTACGTGTCACTTATCGAGCACACAAAGCCATTTATTTGCAGATAGATAGCTTTACGGTGTATTATTTACATAATATCCTTTCATTCATGTGGGATATTTGTTTTTTTTTATTAACTTTGCCTTCGATGGAAGAAGGGTAAGGTTTGCGTTCTGAGTCACGACCTTATAGTGTGCTGAGCAGTGTCGATGTGACGTGTAAGCAGTGTCGATGTAGCATGCAAGCAGTGTCGATGAAGCATGTAAAAGAGTGTCGTTACGATAGGGCGCAAGAGCAATCTGATAAAGTATAACACCTAACTATTATGCATAAACAATTTTTATTCGGTTTATTATTATCGTCATTAATGGCTGCACCTGTGCATGCTGACGACCACCCAACAGGTGGTTATCTCTTCGGACAGGCGGCAGCACCAACTGGTAATGAGTGGCAGGCTCCGGGCGAGTTAGGCTATAACAAGTTGCCAGCACGTGCGTTATTCTCCTCTTTCTCATCGGTCGACGAGGCGAGGAAGGTATTACCAGAGTTTGCAAAAGACTATCTCTCGCTTGACGGAGAGTGGCGTTTTCACTTCTCAAAGAACCCTGATGAGCGTCCAAAAGATTTCTTCACAAGGGGCTACGATGATAGTCGGTGGGACCGTCTGCAGGTGCCTGTAAGTTGGAATATGGCGGGTATTCAGAAGGACGGTACGCTGAAGTATGGTGTACCTATCTATGTTAATCAGTGGGTTATATTCAAGTATAACATCGAGCCGGGCGACTGGAAGAAGGGAGTTATGCGTGAACCGCCTAAGAACTACACCACATACGAATACCGAAACGAGGTCGGCTCGTTCAGAAGGAGCTTTGACATCCCTGCTACATGGGATGGTAAGGAGGTCTATCTGAACTTTGATGGTGTCGACTCGTTCTTCTATTTGTGGATTAACGGCCATTATGTTGGTTTCTCAAAGAACTCTCGTAACACGGCACGGTTCGATATCAGCCCTTATATCAACAAGGGTAAGAACGAGATAGCAGTTGAGGTTTATCGCTCATCAGACGGTAGCTTCCTCGAAGCACAGGACATGTTCCGCCTCCCAGGTATCTTCCGTAACGTCAGCGTGGCGGCTACTCCGAAGGTACATGTTGCCGACGTGAAGGCTATCCCTGCCTATACTGACGGCAAGGGAACCGTGAACCTCAACACAACACTGCAGAACCTTACAGCGAAGACAGCCAAGGACTTGCATATACGATGGAGTCTTTATAAGAACAGACTCTTTGCGGATGACAACGAGTTGGTGGCTACCTTTGAGGATGCTAAGGCTAAAACGACTTGTAACAGCAAGGGTCAAGCTGCTATCCGACAGACTTTAACGGTCGACAACGTGGCTGCCTGGACCGCAGAAGCACCTAACGTGTATGTTGTCGTGGGTGAACTGATGCAAGGAAAGAAAGTTCTTGAGACGATAAGTTTCCAAACTGGATTCCGAACAGTCGAGATTAAGGATACACCAGCAAGTCAGGACGAGTTCGGACTGGCTGGAAGATACTATTACATCAACGGTAAGCCCGTCAAACTCAAGGGTGTTAACCGCCATGATACGAACCCATTAACGGGTAAGGTCATCTCTCGTGAGCAGATGGAACATGAGATTATGCTGATGAAACGGGCTAATATCAACCACATTCGTACCTCGCATTATCCTAATGACCCTTACTTCTACTATCTCTGTAATAAGTATGGTATCTACTTAGAGAGCGAGGCCAACATCGAAAGCCACGAATATTTCTATGGGAAGGCATCGTTGTCTCATGTGCCAGAGTTCCAAGCGGCGCATGTTGACCGTGTAATGACAATGGCGCATCAGTTGGTTAATAATCCTTCAATAGTTATCTGGAGCTTAGGCAATGAGGCTGGTCCTGGTCATAATTTCGTTGTGGCCTACGACTCTCTGAAGGCTTACGACGCATCAAGACCAGTACAATATGAGCGCAACAACGACATTGTCGATATGGGTTCTAACCAGTATCCAAGTATCGCATGGACCCGTGATGCGGTCAAGGGAAGGATGGGCATTAAGTATCCTTTCCATATCTCTGAGTACGCTCACTCGATGGGTAACGCTGTAGGCAACCTCGTTGACTACTGGGAAGCGATGGAGTCTACGAACTTCTTCATGGGTGGTGCCATCTGGGATTGGATTGATCAGAGTATGTATAACTACACGAAAGAGGGCAAGCGGTACCTTGCCTACGGTGGTGACTTCGGTGATACGCCTAACGACGGACAGTTTGTTATGAACGGTATCATCTTCGGTGACGAGCAGCCTAAACCGCAGTATTATGAGGTGAAGAAGGTCTATCAGTATATTGGTACCACTTGGAAGGATGCTAAGACGGCCACATTGGATGTGTTTAATAAGAACTACTACACAGATGACCTCAGTGGTTATGCTATGTCATACGTGTTGACTGCCGACGGAGTAGCCGTTAAGAAGGGCGAACTTGACTTGGGTAGCGTACCCGCAAGGACGCATAAAGCAATCACTATCACTGGTCTCAACGAGGGTCTCGACCCTAATAAGGAGTATCTCCTACACATTGTCTATCGTCTTAAAGAGGATATGCCTTGGGCGAAGGCGGGCTATATTCAGGCCGAGGAGCAGCTACCTGTGCAGGTTGCAGCAGCTCGCCCAGCTATCGCAACGGCTGGTAAAGTGAACATGTCGGCCGTGAAAGACAATAAGATAGTGCTCTCTGGGAAGACCTTCACAACCACATTCGACCTCACGAAGGGTACGATCTATAACCTTCAGTACGATGGTAAGACCATCATCCCAGATGGTTGTGGACCAGAGTTGAACGCCTTCCGTGCATGGGTCAACAATGATAACTGGGCTTACGAAGGATGGTATGCGAACGGATTGAATAATCTTCAACACAAGTGTACGAGCTATACTACCCACGCTAATGCCAACGGCTCTGTCTCTGTTGTGTGCAACGTAGAGTCGCAAGCACCCTATAGTTATCGACTTGAGGGCGGTAATGCCAACTGGAAGAAGCTCATCGAAAACAAAGAAAAGCCTTTCGGTAAGGACGACTTCCGCTTTACGACGCAGGTTGTCTACACCATCTTCCCTGATGGAAGTATTGAGAGTGAGAGCGCAATCACCAGCAATAAGCCTAATCTGACGCTCGCTAAGCTCGGTTATACGGTACGTCTTCCAAAGGCGCTGAACCTGTTGACTTACTATGGACGTGGTCTGGTCGATAACTATCCAGACCGTAAGACGGGTCAGATGATTGGTATCTATGAGCAGCAGGACGTGGAGGATGAGTTTGTGGCATTCCCTAAACCACAAGACACGGGTAACCATCAGGACACTCGTTGGCTCTCGCTCGCTGGCAATGGTGGACAGGATGCGCTCTATGGGGCCCTCTTCGTGGCCAAAGACAAGATGAGTTTCTCTGCACTTCCATGGTCGGATAACACCATCGCTATGGCTAACCACCCTCATGAACTGCCTCAGAGTGATTACACTTACCTACACCTCGACATGGCTATCACGGGTCTTGGTGGTAACAGTTGTGGGCAGGGTGGACCGTTACAGCGCGACCGTGTGATGGCAACGCCACATACCTTCGGTTATATGATACGTCCAATGAACTCTGTTGAGACCAATGACCTCGTTAGCAATGCGAACGTTAGTCTGAACGGTGCTACGCCACTTACCATCGTGCGTGACGCTGAGGGCAATGTGACGATCAATGCGAATGGTGCGAAGGGCGACATCTTCTATCGTCTCAATGGCAGTAAGAAGGCTGTGAAATACACTGGTTCTGTCGGCCTGCGCGAGGGTGGAACGATCTCAGCATGGACCAAGGAGAACGACTGGCTCGTGGCTTCTCAATCCTTCTCACGCATCGAGAGCATCCCACTATCGGTTGTCTTTGCATCAAGTCAGGAGAGTGGTGAGGGCGACGCAAGCCACCTCACCGATGGCGACCCAAGTACTTATTGGCACACCATGTATTCTGTTACGGTAGCGAACCACCCTCACTGGGTTGACTTCGACTGTGGTGGGGTGAAGACAATCAAGGGTTTCACCTATCTACCACGCCAAGACAGCAATAATGGTAACATCAAGAAGTATAGCATCCAAGTAAGTAATGACGGCAAGACATGGGGCAAAGCCGTTGCAGAAGGTGAGTTTGAGAACAACAGAAAGGAAAAGACCGTCCTCCTCACCACCCCTGTCAAGGCCCGCTTCGTACGTCTGACAGCCCTCAGCGAACAGTCGGGACAGGACTTCGCAACGGGTGCTGAGTTTAAAGTGTTAGAGAAGTAAAGGGCTTATTATAGTCATTTGATAAATAAAAAGATAGGGAATCACAATTTGTCGTTCCCTATCTTTTTTGCGTTCTTACTAATTGTCTGTAATCCGTTCGAATCATATTTGCATCCACTCGTCGTTCTATTTCAGCTATGCAGTGCATGAAGTCTTTTATTTATGTATGTAACACAAAGCAGATACTTTCTTTCATACGTTAGAATTATCTTAAAATAGATTTGCTTTTATCTCAATAATTGATTACATTTGTAGTCGATAAAAATGCGGATAGGTGCAAAAATATACAATAGAATGGAGATAAGACGTGATGCATTACTCAAACGATTGATGGATTTGAGACATAATGGAATGATTAAGGTCATTACTGGTATGAGGAGATGTGGTAAATCATATCTTCTCTTTAGGTTATTCTCTGAGGCTCTAAAAGCTGAAGGTGTGAGTGATGAACACATTGTTATGGTAAATCTTGAAGACCGCAGAAACAAAGTGTTAAGAGACCCTGATAAGTTACTTGAATATATTGATAGTAAATTGAAGGATGATCAGATGCATTATGTTTTACTTGATGAAGTGCAACTTGTTAGTGATTTTGAAGACGTACTTAATTCATACTTACAGGTAAAGAATGCTGATCTATATGTCACAGGTTCTAATGCTCGTTTCTTATCTAAGGATATAGTAACTGGGTTTCGCGGTCGTGGATTAGAGATTAAAGTACATCCTCTTTCTTTTCTTGAAATACGTGATGCAAGACCAGATGAACCTGTAGAGAATCTTTGGGTGGAATATATGACTTATGGTGGATTACCACAAGTAGTCACAATGACTTCCGCTCAAGAGAAAGTAGTCTATCTAAAAAGTTTGTTTAAGCATACTTATTTAAAGGATATTAAGGAGCGTTATGATATAAAATTAGATGGTGATCTTGAAGAACTCATAAGCACGTTAGCTTCTACAGTGGGTGGCTTGACTAATCCAAGAAAGCTTGCTGATACTTTCCGAACAGTAAAGAAAAGTACGATTAGTCAAGATACCATCAAAGTTTATATTGATGACGATACGAAACGTGACCAAGAATTACAATCACTTAGAAGAATTGATGATTCGTTTCAGAAAGTGGTTATAATTGGTGATCATAGTCCTCGTTATCAGAATGAAGATGGTATTTTATTTATAGATATCTATGATTTCTTATTAGACAAGGGGTCTATAAATAGTGCTGGTTGACAAATGATAAGAAGTATATTAAGCATATAGCTATAGCGCTTTTGTTATCCTATATTTTTAACGGATAGATCTTTTAGCTAACAGACTATATTTATATAACAAAAAAGGAGTGGAAGAAACGACGTTTTCTTTCACTCCTTTTCGTTTCGTGAAAGCCTGAAATGTTGCAAAATACAATATTACACTTCATTTGAACTATTGCCTTAGAGATGGGGAAACATTCCTCTCACACCAAGCGATGAGCGTTGAGATGAGTGGAAAAAGCTCTTTCCCAATGTTTGAAAGCATATATTGTTTGTCGCTTTCAACGATAATTCGATCTTCTTTTAGTACATTTAGCGAGGTGGATAAGGAAGAGTCGGGCAGGTTATGCCTTAACTCTTCGTAAGTTGCTCTGCCTCTCTTACCAAGCGCTTGGATAAGGCAAAGCGTGTCCGCAACGCATATCCGTGAGAGAATATTACGTATCGGACACGTTGGAAACAGTGGGTCTATTACCATTTCAGTTCTTCATTCAGTATCACACCGTCATCTGCTGGTGTGTCGTCCTTGCCAAAGCTGTTTGCTCTATGCTGAATACAAAGCATTAACATCTCGTCATTTCCCGTATTCTTCAACGCACGTTTGCCCTCTGGAGCAACACGAATAATACTGCCTTCTGTCACTGGGAAGACCTCACCATCTACCTGATACTCACCCTGACCACGGAGGATAAAGTAAAGTTCCTCGTGTGTCTTGTGGCTGTGAAGGAAGCCGCTATCCTGCCCAGGAACAAGAGTCTGGAATGAAAGTTCACTCCCTGTTGCCTGTAATGTCTGCCCAACGAATACCTTACCAGGAATCTCGATGTCTCCGAAAGGGAGTACATAATCCTTGATATCACTGAGTTTACCAACGTTAACTGCTGTGAAGTTCTTGCCGCTCTGAATTGTTTCAACTGTTTTCATAATTCTTTTTTGTTTTATTGTTTTGTTTGTTTTGATGTTGCAAAGGTATTGATCTTCAAGCGATTCTACAAGTAGGCACGTAAATGTCAGTCGGTTACTTCGAGGTAAGTAATGCTGAAAATAAGGTGGTTGAAGGGTGGATGTTTTACATAGTTTAACATCATTAAGATGCGAACCTTAGCTTTTAATAGTTACTTTTGTTTACTAATATGTCCAAAAGAGTTTATGAGTATGAATAGAAATGAGGTCAGAGATGCCCTTTACCCAAACTGTCCTGTTCGAAATGTACTGTCGAGAATAGGAGACAAGTGGTCGATGTTGGTGCTTTTCACGTTGGAAAACAACCGTTGCCAACGCTTTAAGGAGCTGCAACGCAATATACCAGACATCTCTCAAAAGATGTTGACGACAACACTAAAGATGCTGGAGGGTGATGGACTCATCCATCGTGAAGTGTTCCCAGAGGTGCCGCCTCGTGTCGAGTACTCGCTTACAGAGAAGGGGAAAAGTCTTCTGCCGCTTATTGATAACCTCCTTTCATGGGCGAGCGAGAACATGGATGATATTATTGAGTCGAGAAGAAAGTATCTGTTGAAGTAGGGTCATCGTTGGCTTTAATGGTAGATAGTTTTACAGGTAGGGCTTGGTACTGTAAAATTATTTCCTCTCCTCTATTATTGCTAAGGCTTAACAGTGTGCAAGACAAGGCCCTTCAGCGTTCAAGAACATGCCTTTCTTGCCCCATGAAGAGGCCCTTCTTCACCCTTGAACATGCCCTTCTCCTTTCGGTTCTGTATCTGTTTGATATCTTGTTAGTTGCGTTCTTGGCCTTTGCTCATGTCTCTCTCTCATAGTAAGGACTTTTGCATGTATTCTTGTTAAGTTTTTTCATAGGTTAAAACTACTCGTTGGAAATTTCCCTCTCACAGATTTTCACAGATGAACAGAAGCCTACTTGCTAATAGGGAGAGCACGCAGAGAGAAACTGGCCCCTCCCCCTTCCCCTCCCCCGAAGGGAAGGGGAGTAATCACCGAGATACCCCTATAGAGTGGATGGAAGCTTCGTTATGTTCCTTTTTAGTATCTACAATAGCTGAAACGCTCTGTGTTCTCTGTATGCCGGAGGCGTTCTGTGGGCTCGAAACTGTGCGCCAAAAGGCTCAGTGAACTCTGTGCGCTCTGTGAGAGAAAGAAATACTCACAGTGAGAGAAAGAAATACTCACAGTGAGAGAAAGAACTCCCCAGACGAGTCTCCAATGTTTTTTCTTTCACAGAGTAACACAGAAATACAAAGAAAATAGTCCTCTATGCACCTTTGTGAAATCTGTTTATCTGTGTTGTTCTGTGAGAAAACGAAGATAAATAAATAGTGAGAGAGAAAGTCACAGCCCCTCCGGTATTTGCTTCTTCGGGTTGATACCCAATGTACGCAAGCCCTCCAAGCGGCGCACGATATTACCCTTGCCCTCGTTAAGCTGGCCCTTTGCTCGATTGAATTCTTGCTGTAGTCGTTCGATGTTTGTACCTATCTTAACGAAAGACTCAGCAAAGTTGACAAACTTATTATACAGTTCATTCGACTCATTGAGTATTTTCTCTACGTTTTCTGTTATACGGAAATTCTGCCACATGGCGTGTGTAAGTTGCAAGGCCATGAGCAGGTTGCTCGGACTCAGTATGATGATATGTTTTTGATAAGCGTATTGAAGGATGGATGGGTCGGTCTTCAAAGCCGCAGAATAGCCACTCTCGTAAGGAACGAACATCAGTACGTAACCGATACAATGCGGTACAAGACGCTCATAGTCCTTTTTTGCCAACTCATCGACATGCTTCTTGATAGAAGAGACATGTTCTCTCAGGTAGCGTTCACGCTTCGCAGCATCCTCCTCTTTGATGGCCGCCTGGTAAGCCGTTAGTGAAACCTTAGCGTCGATGACGGCACACTCGTTGTGAGGGAAGGCTATCACAGCATCTGGGCGGTAGTTATTACCGTCTCTGTCCCTATAGTTCTTCTGTAAGAAATACTGTGAGTCTTTCGTGAGGCCACAATCTTCTAAGGTCTTCTCAAGAATCATCTCACCCCAATCGCCCTGCATCTTAGAGTCGCCTTTGAGGGCTTGAGTGAGCGAGGCAGCATCGTTGCCGATACGTTCCGTCTGTTCGCGCAGTTCCTTCACAGCCCGCTCTTGGTCCTCACGCATCGCCTTAATGGTCATTTCCTGCTCTGTGTGAAGTCGTTTCATCGCCTCCTCAAAGGTCGTCTTAATCTCCGTCTTGTTCGCAGTATTCTCTTTACTGTTGTTCGTAACAGTCTGATTAAAAGCCTCTAATCGCTCTTTCAGTGGCGAGAGGAGAGCATCCAAGCGTTCTTTATCGGCCGTATTCATCTTCTCCCGACTCTCATCTAACATCTTTGCGGCCATGTTGCGCACCTCTTCTTGCAGGAGTTTATTCTTCGCTTCAGCCTGTTTTTGCAGTTCGTCACGCAGCTGTTCGCCATGTCTCCGTTCTGCCTCTAATTGTTGTCGAGCCGCCTCTTTCACCGCAGCGATACGTTCGTCGACGCCTTTCCGCTCCGTTTCGAGTTGGTTACGTACCACAGCCAGTTGCTCGCTGACCGTCCTCAAGTCTTGTGTTGATTTGTTCTTCATCCACAGCAGCATGATGATTGCGCCGATGAAGATACCGATAAGGAAATAAAAGATAGACATAGTGCTATAATAATAATAAATAATCTCAAAAAAACAAATTGCCGAATAGAGTCCTCTTCACATCTTAGGAGTGTCGTAGGGTCTATCTGTCTCTCACAGAGCACACAGAAGAACAGAATTTACAGAATGCTCTCACAGACCCCTAAAGGATACAGATGTCACAGAACCTAACGGGGTGCAAGCTGCTTGAATATCCTTAATAACATTCTTAATGCTATGGAGTTCTTTGCTCTCATGTGCCTGTGCAGATCTCTTTTTGCCCCTGCCTGTGTTCATGCCTTTGCATTCCTCTGTGAGAGAGAGGCTTTTCCTCTTTATGAGCCGACGCACGTGGGATGCGTTAGATGTTTCTGTCTCTCACAGAGTACACAGAAGAACAGAATTTACAGAAGTCCCTCACAAGACCCCTAAAGGATACAGATGTCACAGAACCTAACGGAGTGTAAGCTGCGTGAATATCCTTAATAACATTCTTAATGCTATGGAGTTCTTTGCTCTCATGTGCCTGTGCAGATCTCTTTTTGCCCCTGCCTGTGTTCATACCCTTGTGTTACTCTGTGAGAGAGAGGCGTTTCCTCTTTATGAGGTGACGCACATGGGATGCGTTGGATGTTTCTGTCTCTCACAGAGCACACAGAAGAACAGAATTTACAGAAGTCCCTCACAGAGCCCTAAAGGATACAGATATCACAGAACCTAACGGAGTGTAAGCTGCTTGAATATCCTTGATAATATTCTTAACGCTATGGAGTTCTTTGCTCTCATGTGCCTGTGCAGGACTCTTTTGTACCTTGTCTGTGTTCATGCCTTTGCATTCCTCTGTGAGAGAGAGGCGTCTTCTCTTTATGAGGTGACGCACATGGGATGCGTTGGATGTTTCTGTCTCTCACAGAGCACACAGAAGAACAGAATTTACAGAAGTCGCTCACAGAGCCCTAAAGGATACAGATGTCACAGAACCTAACGGGGTGTAAGCTGCTTGAATATCCTTGATAATATTCTTAACGCTATGGAGTTCTTTGCTCTCATGTGCCTGTACAGGACTCTTTTGTACCTTGTCTGTGTTCATACCCTTGCGTTACTCTGTGAGAGAGAGGCTTTTCCTCTTTATGAGCCGACGCACATGGGATGCGTTGGATGTTTCTGTCTCTCACAGAGCACACAGAAGAACAGAATTTACAGAAGTCGCTCACAGACCCCTAAAGGATACAGATGTCACAGAACCTAACGGAGTGTAAGCTGCGTGAATATCCTTAATAACATTCTTAACGCTATGGAGTTCTTTGCTCTCATGTGCCTGTGCAGATCTCTTTTTGCCTCCGCCTGTGTTCATACCTTTGCATTCCTCTGTGAGAGAGAGGCTTTTCCTCTTCATGAGCCGACGCACGTGGGATGCGTTGGATGTTTCTGTCTCTCACAGAGCACACAGAAGAACAGAATTTACAGAATGCTCTCACAGCCCCCTAAAGGATACAGATGTCACAGAGCCTAACGGGGTGCAAGCTGCTTGAATATCCTTAATAACATTCTTAACGCTATGGAACTCTTTGCTCTCATGTGCCTGTGCAGATCTCTTTTTGCCCCTGCCTGTGTTCATACCTTTGCATTCCTCTGTGAGAGAGAGACGTTTTCTCTTTATGAGGTGACGCACGTGGGATGCGTTGGATGTTTCTGTCTCTCACAGAGCACACAGAAGAACTGAATTTACAGAAGTCCCTCACAGACCCCTAAAGGATACAGATGTCACAGAACCTAACGGAGTGCAAGCTGCTTGAATATCCTTGATAATATTCTTAACGCTATGGAGCTCTTTGATCTGAAGTGCCTGTGCAGGACTCTTTTGTACCTTGTCTGTGTTCATACCCTTGCGTTACTCTGTGAGAGAGAGGCGTTTTCTCTTTATGAGGTGACGCACATGGGATGCGTTGGATGTTTCTGTCTCTCACAGAGCACACAGAAGAACAGAATTTACAGAAGTCGCTCACAGACCCCTAAAGGATACAGATATCACAGAGCCTAACGGAGTGCAAGCTGCGAAGATACTATCGATAGCCATTGATAACCCTATGAATCTCATTTTGAATATTTGCTGTTTGGAAATTTACAAGTAGCCCAATATGGAGATTAGTAAGTTTGAGATAGGTCAGTAACTGCTTATAATGTACATCTAATAGTTCTTTTACAGCTTTTAATTCTACGATAATCTGGTCTTCAACTAAGATGTCTAACTTTAGTTTATCAGCAAGTTCTTTACCTTGATATATTATAGGGATATTCACTTGTCGTTCAACTTTTAGACCATCCAACACCAGCTGATAGGTTAAAGCCTCTTCATAGATTGATTCAAGTAAACCTGGTCCTAAGGCTCTATAAACTTTGTAGATTGCACCAATAATGCGGTATGTTATATCGTTCTCTTTCATGACAAATAATATTAGGTTATATGTGTAGTATCGGTTGTAGGCAGTGTAGTTACTCGTTTTGGGTGTAATGTTCTGTGAAATCTGTATCCTTTAGGGCTCTGTGAAAGGCGTCTGTAGGTTCTGTTCTTCTGTGTTCTCTGTGAGAAAAGATAGCCCCCAGCATTTCTTCCAGTGATTGGGAACATCCCAGTGATTGAGCCCCTCCCAGTGAGAGGAGGGGGAGGGGCCAGATAATATAGTGTTTCCTTTTTTAGTCTTGGAAATAGACACGCTTCACGCGAGTGCTGATAGTGGTCAGAACCTCGTAGGGGATGGTGTCGAGGGCATCGCTGAGAACGGTCACAGGAAGGTGGTCGCCGAAGATCTCAACACTGTCGCCTTCTTTACAGTCAATGCCGGTGACGTCGATCATCGCTACGTCCATGCAGATATTACCGACGTATTCTGCCTTCTTACCGTTCACTAAACAATAGCAGTGACGATTACCTAAATGGCGGTTCAAACCGTCAGCGTAGCCGATAGGGATGGCCGCAATCACACTGTCATGGTCGATGGTTCCCTTGCGAGAATAGCCCACCGTGTCGCCAGCCGGTACGTTACGTAGCTGAAGGATAGTCGTCTTCAAGGTAGATATATTGTTGATTGTCTTATTCGTTCGAGGGTTGATACCATATAAGCCCAAGCCCAATCGACACATATCCATCTGACGTTCAGGGAAATGCTCAATGCCAGAAGAGTTGTCCATGTGGCGTATGATCTTGTGGCTGAAGGCAGCTTGCAGCTTCTTGCTCCCCTCATCGAAGAGCGCAAACTGACGTGCAGAGAACTCGTCGAAGCTATCGGCATCAGAGCCAACAAAGTGAGAGAAGACCGAACGAGGGATGATAGCGTTCTGGTGTTTCAGCCGTTTAATGAGTTCGTCCATATCCTTCTGTGGGTCAAACCCTAATCGGTGCATACCCGTATCGAGCTTGATATGAACAGGGAAGCCCGTGATACCCTCCTTCTGGGCCGCCTTCACCAACGCATCGAGGAGTCGGAAGCTATACACCTCAGGCTCAAGGTCGTAGTCGAAGAGCGTCTTGAAGGACGTCATCTCTGGGTTCATAATCATGATATTACTTGTGATACCATTCTTACGGAGTGTCACACCCTCATCAGCCACAGCCACAGCAAGATAGTCGACACGATGGTCTTGCAAAGTCTTGGCTATCTCTACGGCGCCAGCCCCATAGGCATCAGCCTTTATCATACATACCAACTTGGTCGTAGGTTTGAGGAAAGAGCGATACCAATTGAGGTTGTCAACCACGGCATTAAGGTTCACCTCCAACACCGTTTCATGTACCTTCTTCACCAAGAGTTCTGTTAGTCGGTCGAAGCCAAACTGTCGTGCACCCTTTAATAGGATTACTTCGTCATGGAGGTTAGCGAAGATGTCGCTATGGATAAAGGCATTGACCGTAGCGAAGAAATGCTTCTCTCTCAGGTGCTTAAAGGCAGAACGCTGTGACAACAGGCCCTCGCCAATACCGATAAACTTCTCAACACCACGCTTCTCACATAGGAATGCCACCTTATTATATAGGTCTTTATCCGTGTCACCACTCTGTAGTATGTCGCTAAGCACCAATGTGCGCTTGCGACCCTTGTGGTCGGGACGACGGTTCATAAAGTCGAGTGCTATGTCTAAGGAGTTGAAGTCAGAGTTATAAGAGTCGTTGATAAGCGTACAGCCATGCTGGCCCTCCTTCACCTCAAGGCGCATGGCAACAGGCTCTAATTGTGCCATTCGCTCGCTGAGGACGGCAGGCGTAATACCAAGATGGAGTGAGACGACCGCACAAGTGATTGAGTTTTCTATGCTGGCATCGTCGATGAACGGTAGTATATACTGTCCTTTCGTCTCTCCCTGCCACACGTATGAGACCGTGGTCGCTATGTCCTTCTTCTCAATAGACGTCACAAAGAAAGCTGCCTGCTGCTGTTTTACAGACCAGTCCAGCTTCTTTCCCTTATAATCGTAGGCTGCCAAGCAACGTGTAATTATCTCTTCATCAGCAGGATAGACAATCGCCTCCGTGTCATGGAAGAGTTTTATCTTCTCGTTACACTTATCTTCTATAGAAGAGAAATTCTCTTGGTGGGCCGTACCAAGGGAGGTGAACACGCCAATCGTAGGCTGAATAATATCGCGCAAAGCCATCATCTCGCCCGGTTGACTTATTCCCGCCTCAAAGACACCGACCTGTGTATTCTCGTTCAAGAGCAATACCGACAGTGGAACACCTATCTGAGAATTATAACTACGAGGTGAGCGTGTGACAATCATCTGCGGAGAGAGCAACTGATAAAGCCACTCTTTCACCATCGTCTTACCGTTAGAACCCGTGATACCGACTATCGGTATCAAGTATTCATCACGATGACGTTCAGCCAGTCGTTGCAAGGCTTCCAACGAGCCAACGACCTTTAAGAAATTAGAAGCAGGATAGCGTGTAGCCCAATCATCTGGTACTACTTCCACAACAAAGTTCCTCACGCCCCTTGCATAGAGTTCTGGGATATAGTTATGTCCATCGTTGCGCTCAGACTTGAGGGCAAAGAAGAGTGTTTCCTCAGGGAAACAAAGAGAACGGCTGTCGGTAAGTACAAAGCTGATGTTTGCGTCCTGGTCTCCATAACGGCGTGCGCCGATGAGCGTCGTTACTTTCTCAATAGTATAATTCATTACTATTTATATTTTTTTATATCTCTTGCAAAGGTAATGAAAAGTCTTAAGACAGCCCCTATTCTATGGGTTGTTTTTTGTCATTTCACTTAAGATAATATCTGTGCGAACACTTAGGACAGAGTCCTTTCACCATGTAGTTGACGGATGACTGTTCGAATCCTGCAGGTAGTTCGACCTGTGGAATGGGGGTGTCACTAAGGCAGTAGGTGCGTTGGCAGCGTTCGCAATAGAAGTGTACGTGCATGTCGTCGTCGGTGTTCTCGTCCTGACTCAGGCAGAGTTCGAAGCGTACTACATCATTGCCGTCCTCCATCTGATGAACAAGATGGTGCTGCTTAAACAGTAGTAAGGTTCGGAAGATATTTGACTTATCAATTGTCTGAATCTTAGCCTCCAGTTCCTTCATTGATGCAGGATAGCTCATTGTGGATAAGGTACGTGCGATGAGTATGCGATTAGCGGTCAATCTGATGCCATGTTCCTTAAGTAGCAGTTCTGTCTGCTTATCATTTAATTCTTCCATAATTATTCTTTCAGTTCCAAGTTGGGATATTTTTGTTTCAGTAATCGTGCTGCTTCTTTTGTCTTCTTTAGGAATTCTTGATAGCTTGCGGCCTCTGGATGGAATGGACGATGGGCTAAGGCTTCTTTGATGGGACGCCATTCTTTGAGGAATTGCTTGGCTGTGGCAGAGAAACAAGTTGCCACCAGCTGTTCCCATATATAAGCCACTGCCTGCTCGTTGGGGTGGAGCATGTCTGCTTTATAGAACCGATAGTCGCGCAATTCATCGTTCACTATCTCGTAGGCGGGAAAGTAATAGACCTCTCCGCTGGCCTCCTTCGTTAGCTTATCGGCAGCAAGCAGCAACACTGCCTTCGATAGTTGGCTCTCGTGATAACCATATTTGGCATAGCGGATAGGGCTGACGGTAAGGATAACCCTAAGCCTCGGGTTACTTGTTCGCAATAGGCTGATGGCCTCACGCAGCGCATCAGCACACTCGTCAATCGTTAGCTCGCGCTCTTCAAACTCTCGTTGAGGGCGTTTCTGGCAGTTGTCTACAATCTCGCCTGTGGCTCGCTCCACATAGACATGGTTGGTCCCTAAGGTGAAGACGGCTGTGTCGAACGGCGTACCTGCCATTTTCCTTGCTGTATGTAGCACAGACACAGGGTTATACATCACGCCAAACGGGTTCACCACAGCACGGAATTTCTCTTCTTCGAAACGCTTGCCAATATTATCGGCAAAGCATGATCCGACGAAAAGGATGCGTTCGCAAGGCTCCAATTCGAATGTCGGACGGGGGATGTTGACAATGGTCCTAAATTCCATAGACGCAAAGTTAACGAAAATAAATAGAGAATGTTTATCCTTAAAGATTATTTTGAATACTTTTATTTGTCTAAATATTTCCCTTTTGTAAATAATCTCTTGGATGTGTTATCATTTCATATATTATTTGTATATTTGCCTTACTATTAGGCTTGAATATCTTAGTTCGTATATCGTTGTGGCTCAATTAGCCTTTACAGGTGTCGCTTTACAAATCGTGTAGTTGTCAGTTATATTGAAGCTATCGTAACAAGTGATAACACATAGACGGATTTATATGATGGATAACCTAACAGACATGTGTTGAGAAAAAGGCGTTTTATAAACAAAAGAGGACTTAAATGTACACATACAAATATCCACACCCAGCAGTGACGGCCGACTGCTTGGTGTTTGCACACACTGAAAACGGCTTGGAGTTGTTGCTTATTCAGCGTAGAAACGAGCCTTGTAAAGGGAAATGGGCTTTCCCTGGTGGCTTTATGAATATCGACGAGACGACCGCTGACGCTGCTCGTCGTGAGTTGGAGGAAGAGACGGGTCTGGTTGTTGATGGCCTTCACCGTGTGGGAGTCTTTGATGCTGTCGACCGAGACCCACGTGAGCGAGTTATCACGGTGGCCTATTACACGATACTTGATAAGCCTGCGGAGGTCAGCGGCTTGGATGATGCTGCACAAGCAAAGTGGTTCTCCTTGACCGAACTACCCGACTTAGCGTTCGACCATAAAGAGATTCTTCAGGCAGCAAAGCAGCTGATGGGCCTAACTGAATAGGGACTCATCAAACCTTTCATGGGCTTTAATGCTTGTCAGAATACTATCGATAAGCGTTGTGCTGATACCATAATCGCGTGGTTATGAGCCGTTTAGTGACGGTTCATAACTCCTCCTTTCTTATTCGTTAAGCCTCTTTATCCTTCTTAGGATGCCTAATTAGGTAGAGCGTACCAAACGAACTCATTATGATTAAAGTAATGAGTGGGATGGAAAGTCTGCCCTCTGTTCCTAATAATAGTAATACGAGGCCAAGGACATAAATAGACAGAAGGAATATAACTCTTCTCATGATGACTCGTTTTTAGGTTCTTTATCAATGTTGCGTACAAATATAAGGAAAGGAGACGATGCTCGCAAATATTTCAGAGAAAAGTTTTTAAGTTCTTATCATATTCTCTTTTAGAGGCATAACAAGCCCCTTAACGGCCAGAGAACTTTGTCGGCAGTATGCTGAAAACAAAGATGTCGACCGTAGAAAAATAACATCACGACAAATTATGTTCATGAAAAGAAATATTTCTTGTCGTGAAGAAAAATATTTCTTTTCATGAAAAAAAATCTTTCCACTCGTGAAGATAAATCCGAGCAGACCGTTATAGGCAAGCGACAGTGAGGCCCGCCATGACGATGCTGACCATGCTCATGAGTTTAATAAGGATGTTAAGCGATGGCCCAGAAGTGTCTTTGAAGGGGTCGCCAACGGTGTCTCCGACCACAGTAGCCTTATGAGCATCAGAGCCTTTACCGCCGAAATTACCCTCTTCGACATACTTCTTCGCATTATCCCATGCACCACCAGCATTCGACATGAAGACGGCAAGGGTGAAGCCAGCGGCCAAACCGCCTACCAACAAGCCCAATACGCCTGCTACACCGAGCAGTAGACCCACGATGACAGGGATGATGATGGCCAAGAGCGATGGGATAATCATCTCGTGTTGAGCACTTTGTGTACTGATTTCCACACATCGCCCGTAGTCTGGTGTACCTGTTCCTTCTAATATACCCTTAATCTCACGGAACTGACGACGCACCTCTGCCACCATCTTACCAGCAGCTCTACCCACTGCGCCCATCGTTAGTCCGCAGAAGAGGAAGGCCGCCATCGCACCGATGAAAGCACCGACAAGCACCTTCGGGTTCATCAGGTTTACTTGGAAGAAGTTCATGAAGTCGGGGATAGTAGCCTTTGTGGCATCAATGGTCTCGCCTGCAACGTTTGTCATCTGTGTGCCGACACGTGCCATGGCAATCTTTATCTCTTCGATATAAGAGGCCAACAACGCCAAAGCCGTCAGTGCTGCCGAACCGATGGCAAAGCCCTTACCCGTAGCAGCCGTAGTGTTACCTAAGGCGTCGAGGGCATCTGTACGATGGCGCACCTCCGCTCCTAACTCGCTCATCTCCGCATTTCCGCCTGCATTATCAGCAATTGGTCCGTAGGCATCTGTCGCTAAAGTGATACCTAAAGTAGATAGCATGCCGACTGCAGCGATACCTATTCCATACAAGCCATGCTGGATAGAGAGGGCTGACATCGACATATCGAAGCCGTTGGCACAGAGATAACTCAGCATGATAGCCACTGAGATAGAGAGGACAGGGACACAAGTAGAAATCATACCCGTACCGATACCTTTTATAATCACCGTTGCCGCCCCCGTGTGACTGGCCTCAGAGATAGCCTTCGTAGGCATGTAACTCTGTGAAGTATAGTACTCCGTTGCCTGTCCGATGATAACTCCTGCCGCCAAGCCCGTGATGACCGAGAAGCTAACACCTAACCAGTTCTCCAGTCCTAAGAGGTAGAGAATGAGGAAACTAACAGCTGCAATGAGTACAGCCGCCGTATTCGTACCAAGGCCTAAAGCGTGGAGAAGGTCTTTCATCGTAGCTCCCTCCTTCGTTCTCACGAGGAAGATGCCAAAGAGACTAAGGAAGACACCGACCGCAGCGATGAGCATTGGCGCGATGACAGCCTTTAGTTGCATATCACCTGACGATGCTGCGAAAGCTGTTGCACCCAAAGCTGCTGTAGAGAGGATTGACCCACAATAGCTTTCGTATAGGTCGGCACCCATTCCAGCGACGTCGCCTACGTTGTCGCCCACGTTGTCGGCAATCGTAGCCGGGTTGCGTGGGTCGTCTTCAGGGATGTTTGCTTCCACCTTACCAACGAGGTCGGCCCCCACATCGGCAGCCTTCGTATAGATACCACCACCCACGCGAGCAAACAACGCCTGCGTCGAAGCACCCATACCGAAGGTCAACATCGTAGTCGTGATAGTGATAAGCATCTCGCTTGTCGTCATCTTATCAGTATAGAACCAAGTGAGGACAATGAACCAGATGGCTATGTCTAACAAGCCTAATCCAACGACAACAAGACCCATGACAGCACCCGAACGGAAGGCAATCTTGAGTCCGTCGTTGAGTCCATTACGTGCTGCATTGGCCGTTCTGGCACTGGCGTAGGTGGCAGTCTTCATCCCAAAGAAGCCTGCAAGACCAGAGAAGAAACCACCAGTAAGGAATGCGAATGGCACCCATTCATTCTGTGCATTAAAGCCGTAAGCCATGATTGCGAAGACAATCGCAAGGACAACAAAGACAATCAAAACGACCTTATACTGCTGTTTCAGGTAGGCCATAGCACCACGACGCACGTATTCAGCAATCTCAATCATGCGGGGTGTGCCCTCTTCAGACCTCATCATAGATTTGAAGAAATACCATGCCATCCCCAAGGCGCACACCGATGCGATGGGAATAAGCCAAAAGACTTGTGGAATGTGTTCCATAATTCGAAGTTTTTAGGTTGTTGTTATAATAGATTCAAAGATGTCGCAAATATAGAATGGAGAGGGGAGTGATCACCGAGATACCCCTATTGGTTAGCGGCCCCTCCCCCTTCCCCTCCCCCGAAGGGAGGGGCGTGATCACCGAGGTTACCCCTACTTCGCTGCTTGTGTCTTAATGGGGCTGTGCACCCTTGTACGTTCTGTTCTTCTGTGTAACTCTGTGAGAGAAAGAACGCAAGAGGCTCGTTGGAAATTATATCTCTCACAGATTTTCACAGATGAACAGAGGCCTTTCTGCTAACAGGGGGAACCCACAAACGCCTGCAAGCAGGCGACAGATATCACAGAATTTACTGCTGAGATTAGCTTAAACGCTCTGTGTTATCGGTTGACTTAATGTCTCTGTGCAACCCTGTACGCTCTGTTCTTCTGTGTAACTCTGTGAGAGAAAGAAAAGAGAAAACATGAGAGAGAGAGCGGCCCCTCCCCTTTCCCCTCCCCCGAAGGGAAGGGGAGTAATCACCGAGATACCCCTATAAAAAGGATGTAGGTTTTGTTATGTCCCTTAATGGCGGTCTTGTAGGGGTAACCTCACATATCACGCCCCTCCCTGCGGGGGAGGGGTTGGGGGAGGGGCCACTCTCTTATGAGTTCGAAACTGTGCGCAAAATGTTCTGTTAAATCTGTGAGTTCTGTGAGAGAAAAAACTCCCCAGCGAATCTCAAAAACGTTCTTTTTCTCACAAAGAACACAGATGAGCAGAACACACAGGGCTCATAGAGAGAGGTTTGCCCTCCCTCGACTCCTGCCTTTCACCCCTCCGTGTCCTGCTGTTCAGACCTCCGAGGCACTGCCTCGTAGCCCCCTTCCTCTCCATGCAACAAGTCTTCCCTGTCGTGAAAAATCATTACACATCATCAAACTAACTACCACAAGACAAGCAAAAAACATCATTTACAAGCAAGCATATAACCCACAAGAAATCAGCTAATTACATTTAGCATTTGAGTATATGCCCTCCTTGCTTGCAGAAGACGCCCTTCATGGGACAAGAAAGCCATGTTCTCGAACGTTGAAAGCCCTCTTCTTGCATCAAGCCCGGCCTTTCGATGAAAAGAGAGGGGCATGACAACTGAAATATCTTGACAATTCCTATTGAATGTTTAGCGTTTTACTCATCCGGAGGGTACATTCTATTTCTCACAGAAAAACACAGATGAACAGAACACACAGGGGTCAGAAAAATAGCGGCCCCTCCCCCGGCCCCAGCTGGCCCCTCCCCCGTCCCCTCCCCAAAAGGGAGGGGCGTAATCACCGAGATACCCCTATGGACTGGATGTAGGCTACTTGTTGCCCCTTATCGGTATTTACGATAGCTGAAACGTTCTGTGAATTCTGTATGCCGGAGGCGTTCTGGGACCTCACCCCCGACCCCTCTCCGAATGGAGAGGGGAGTGATTACCGAGGTTACCCCTACTTCGCTGCTTGTGTCGTGATAGGAACTTGCATTTACTCTGACGCCTCTTTGACTAATCATCAACACCTAACAACCAACACCCAACACCCACCTTTAGCTGTAACGTTCTGTGTTCTCTGTATGCCGAAGGCCTTCTGTGGGTTCGAAATGTGCGCCAAAAGGTTCTGTTGGTTCTGTGAGTTCTGTGAGAGAAAGAAATGTCCTTTGTGAGAGAAAAAACTCTCCAGCGAGTTGTTTGTGTGTCATCTCATAGAGTGGGTGCGTTCTATTTCTCACAGAAAGACACAGAAGAACAGAATACACAGGTTTCCACAGAGACATTAAGTCAACCGATTTCACAGAACCTTACAGCCAACGTTAGCTAATCATCAGCACCTAACACTCATCACCCAACACCCACCAAAGCTATTCATTAACACCCAACACTCAACACCTAACACCCACCAAAGCTATTCATTAACACCCAACACTCAACAGCTAACACCCACCAAGGCTATTCATTAACACCCAACACTCACCACCTAACACCCACCAATCACCACCTACCACCCACCACTCAACCCCTAACTTGGCTATATATAATAAGGAGTAGTTGGTTAAGAATATTGAAGGATGACTATAATAGAATATGAGGGGAGCGTTAGTGGCTTACGTATTAGATATTAGCTGCCAGAATGTTGGTTGTTAACAGGTGGTGTTAAGGACATTGACTAAGTACGTGCGGGATATTGACACATGATGAGTTAGGTTTTAGCACGGAGGATGTAGGGCGTAATTACGTGACGTGCGGAGTATTGGTGAAATAATAAGAGAGGGTAGGGAAGGGCGTTGTAATTGTCTGGTAGTGTGTAAAGTATGGGATGATAGATAGCGTAATAATAGTCGCCTCTCCCAAAAAGTAGGGAGAGTAATTTGGATAACTATATCGAGTTAATAGGGGTATCACGGTAATCACGCCCCTCTCCATTCGGAGAGGGGTTGGGGGTGAGGCTTCTGTTGGGTGTCGATGTTAGGCTGTTAGTGGGTTGTTAATCCTACATAAAACCTTGTTCTTTCAGCGTCTTTAGTAACACTTCGGAGATTGCTTCATTCGCCTCCTTAGTATATCTTAGGTCGGTGAACACCTGTGCGAGTGTCTCTTTATGGTTTATTTCCACATAGTGTTTATTCTCTTCGAGTTGTTCCTTAGGAGTGTAGAACGCATCAATGCGGGCTGGAGTATAATCGTTGTAAGTCTCGTTATGGATGATACTATCGATAGGCAGGCGGTCGGTGAGGGGTGGGTTTTCATCAGGCCAACCGAGGGTGATGGTTGCAACAGGCATCACAAGGCGAGGCAGACCGAGCGTCTTAATAATCGACTGCGGGTTATAGATGGTTGTTCCTAAGAAACATGTACCTAATCCCTCCTCCTCGGCAAGGTTGCAGAAGGTCTGACAGTAGAGCAGCGCATCAGTAGCCGCATTGAGGAACGAAAGGAAATTGTCGTATCCAGGCATAGCCTTACGGTTCTCCGCCCAAAGCGTAGTACGACGGAAATCAGCGCAGAACGTGAGAACAACCGGAGCCCCAGTCACCATCGGTTGATTAAAGTGAGCTGGTGCAAGTTGCGCCTTCTTCTCCGCCTCCCGAGTAATGACAACCGAGTAAAGCTGCAGGTTACCCATTGTAGGGGTACGTTCCGCCTTCTCCAATAAAGTTCTTACTAAATCCTCAGACACCTCCTTTGAGGTATATTTCCTTATAGTCCTTCTGTTATTAAACATTTCCATTTTAGATGATTTTAGTGCTACAAAGTTAAGTAAATGTTTTCTATTTTGGAAAACAATTCGTAACTTCGCAGACGAAAAAAATCTAAAACAACGATAATGACAACCAATCAAACTTACTCTTTCGACGAAGCCTTCCAAGCTACCTTAGCTTATTTCGGTGGCGACGAACTTGCTGCTCGAGTGTGGGTCAACAAGTATGCGATGAAAGATAGCTATGGTAACATCTACGAGAAGTCGCCAGAACAGATGCACTGGCGCATAGCTAACGAGATAGCACGTATTGAGCAGAAATATAAGAATCCATTGACGGCACAAGAGGTGTTCGACCTCTTAGACCATTTCAGATATATTATCCCAGCTGGTAGTCCGATGACTGGTATTGGTAACAACCATCAGGTTGCATCGCTCTCCAACTGTTTTGTCATCGGCTTAGACGGTAATGCCGATTCATACGGTGCTATCATGCGTATCGACGAAGAGCAGGTACAACTGATGAAGCGCCGTGGTGGCGTTGGTCATGACCTCTCCCACATCCGTCCGAAAGGTTCGCCAGTGAACAACTCAGCCCTGACCTCTACAGGTCTTGTCCCTTTCATGGAGCGTTATTCGAACAGTACACGTGAGGTGGCACAGGACGGCAGGCGTGGAGCCTTGATGCTTTCGGTAAGTATCAAACACCCCGATTCAGAAGCATTCATCGATGCCAAGATGGAAGAAGGTAAGGTGACAGGTGCCAATGTGTCTGTGAAGATAACCGACGAGTTTATGCAAGCCGTCGTTGAAGGTAAACCTTACGTACAGCAGTTCCCTATTGATAGCGATGAACCAGCCGTTACCAAGGAGGTATCGGCCAAGGAACTGTGGGAGAAGATAGTACATAACGCATGGAAGAGTGCCGAGCCAGGCGTGCTGTTCTGGGACACGATAATCCGTGAGAGCATCCCCGACTGTTATGCAGACCTTGGTTTCCAGACCGTTTCAACAAACCCATGTGGAGAGATACCCCTCTGTCCTTACGATAGTTGTAGACTCTTGTCATTGAACCTCTACTCCTACGTTATCGACCCATTCACAGACCATGCACGCTTTGACAAAGAGTTGTTTGAACGTCATGCACAGCTTGCACAGCGACTTATGGACGACATCATCGACCTTGAAATGGAGAAGATAGACCTCATCCTAACGAAGATTAAGAGCGATCCACAGCAAGATGAGGTGAAGAGTGCAGAGTATCATCTTTGGGAGAAGATAAAGAAGAAGAGTTGTCTGGGTCGACGCACAGGAGTGGGTATCACGGCCGAGGGCGATATGATAGCAGCCATGGGCTTACGTTATGGGACGCAGGACGCAACCGACTTCTCCGTTTCCATTCATCGTGCATTAGCTCTGAATGCTTATCGCTCATCAGTGACAATGGCACAGGAGCGTGGTGCCTTCGAGATATATGATGCTAAGCGTGAGACGAACAATCCGTTTATTCTACGATTGAAGGAGGCCGATGCGCAGCTCTACGAGGATATGAAGAGGTGTGGTCGTAGGAATATAGCCTGCTTGACGATAGCCCCTACGGGTACAACCTCGCTCATGACACAGACGACATCAGGTATCGAACCAGTCTTCATGCCTGTCTATAAGCGTCGTCGTAAGGTTAATCCTAATGATACAGACGTACATGTAGACTTCGTCGACGAGGTTGGCGATTCCTTCGAAGAGTACATTGTCTACCACCGTAAGTTCCTTACATGGATGGAGGTGAACGGGATTGACACACAAAAGAGGTATAGCCAAGAAGAAATAGACGAACTTGTGAAGCGCTCTCCTTATTATAAAGCAACGGCAAACGACGTCGACTGGCTGATGAAGGTGCGTATGCAAGGTGAGATACAGAAGTGGGTTGACCACTCTATATCCGTGACAGTGAACCTACCTAACCAAGTTGATGAGGCTCTGGTTAATAAGCTTTATGTCGAGGCATGGCGTAGTGGATGCAAGGGCTGCACCATCTATCGTGATGGAAGCCGTTCGGGTGTGATGATATCAGTGTCAAAGAAAGACAAGACCAAGGAGAACAAGCCTGCTGATGAGGAGAAGGCAAAGGACTTAAACTCTGCTGAAGAGCATCACGAGCACGTCTGCAATCGTCCACAAGTTATTGAGGTGCGCCCAAAGGAACTGGAGTGTGATGTCGTGAGGTTCCAAAACAACAAAGAGAAATGGGTGGCCTTCGTAGGTTTGTTAGAGGGTTATCCCTACGAGATCTTCACGGGCTTGCAAGATGACGAGGAAGGTATTGCCCTTCCAAAGAGCGTTACAAAGGGTAAGATTATCAAGCAGACCGCAGAAGACGGTACACATCGTTACGACTTTCAGTTTGAGAACAAGCGTGGTTATAAGACCACTGTCGAGGGCTTATCAGAGAAGTTTAATCCAGAGTATTGGAACTATGCGAAGCTGATCTCTGGTGTCTTACGCTACAGAATGCCTATCGATCATGTCATCAAGCTCGTCGGCTCGCTGCAACTAAAGAGTGAAAGCATTAACACATGGAAGAATGGTGTGGAGCGCGCGTTGAAGAAGTACGTCACTGATGGGACCAGTGCTTCAGGCTTAAAATGTCCTGTTTGTGGGCAGGAGACCCTTGTCTATCAAGAAGGCTGCCTTATCTGTACCAACTGTGGGGCCTCACGTTGCGGATAGCACTCAGTATGAACCCAGAGGACAAAGGCCTTCTTTTGTCCTCACTTCTCGTAAGTAATGATGAAAATAATGACAAGTTACATTCTTCTGCAGGGTCTCCACTTCCATGCTCGCATAGGAGTTGGAGCGCAGGAGCGTGTTGTTGGTAATCTTTATGTTGTCGATCTCCGTATAGGCTATCCGTTTGCTAAGGCCATGGAGAGCGATGATGTTGCCGACACGCTGAACTATGCTGCGGTGTTCGACATCGTTAGAGAAGTGATGAGTCGACCCGCCCGTCTGTTAGAGTCAGCCGCTGGTTCCCTTGTTAAAGAGCTGTCAGTCGCCTTCCCAGAGATAAGTAGTATCGACTTAAAGATAGTCAAGAAAAACCCACCCATGGGTGCTGATAGTGAAGGGGCAGGCGTTGAATTACACTTAATAAATGATAAAACCAAAGATTAGAGCCATGGTTTCCCACCGAAAAGCCGTATCTTTGTTCCCCTAAAGAATTAAGTATGTTTAAGAAAATATCGCTTCTCTTTGTCTTCTTGGTCATGTTTGCTGGTCTTACATGGGCCGCAGACGGGCGTTTCACACTGGTTATCGACCCCGGTCATGGTGGTCATGATGCTGGTGCGATAGGTGCTATATCCAAAGAGAAGGACATCAACTTGAATATAGCCTTGGCTTTTGGGCGTTATGTAGAGCGTAATATGCCCGACGTCAATGTGATTTATACGCGTAAGAGCGATGTGTTCATTCCTTTACATCAGCGTGCTGATATAGCTAACAAAGCAAAGGCCGACCTGTTTGTATCGGTCCACACAAACTCTGTTGCCTCTGGTCGGTATGTGAAAGGGTTCCAAGTTTACACCTTAGGTATGCACCGTGCGAAGGATAACCTTGACGTGGCTAAGCGAGAGAACAGCGTTATCTCGATGGAGAAAGGCTATCAGCAGACCTATCAGGGCTTCGACCCTAACTCGTCAGAGAGCTATATTATGTTCGAGTTCATGCAGAATGCGAACATGGAAAGGAGTGTTGAGCTGGCAAGAATGATACAGAACGCTGTCTGCTCAACGGCTGGTCGTATCGACAAGGGGGTCCATCAGGCTGGTTTCCTTGTCCTTCGTGAGAGTTATATGCCGAGTTGTCTGATAGAGTTAGGCTTTATCACTGCCGCAGACGAGGAGGAGTATCTTAACTCACCAGAGGGTATTGATGCCATGGCGAGGGGTATCTACAATGCTTTCGTACAGTATAAGAACAAGTACGACACCCGCATCGTTGTCCCTTACCGCCCTGTTGAGAATAAGAAGATAGTCATCGATCGTGTCATCCCAACGGCCCCTGTCGACAAACCTCGTACTGTTGTGCCAACGGAGCGACGTCAGACTGTCTCACAGACTGAGAAGCCCCGTCGTATGAGTAAGGTGGAAGAGGCTAAGAAGCGGATATCGGCTGCTATCAAAGACCTCCTGCCGACGTGCGACGACCGTACTACAGCCCAGACGAGCGTACCTGTGTTTAAGATACAGGTCATGGCCTCCAACAAACAGCTACACGCTGGTAGTCCGCTCTTCCGAGGCCGCACAGACATCGACTGTACGCAAGAGGGCAATTATTATAAGTACACGGTAGGGTCAAGTACGAATTATAATGAGATAGCGCGCATGCGTAACAATCTATTAAAAGACTTCCCACAATCATTTATTATTGCCTATAAAGACGGCTCACGAATGGATGTCAACCAAGCGATATCAGAGTTTCTAAGGAATAAAAAGAATAAGTAAAGTAAACAAGATATGAAGAAAGTATTTACGCCACAAGTAAAGATTGCCGTAGTAGCACTACTTGCGATCGTTGTATTGTTCTTTGGGATCCAGTTCCTGAAAGGTCTGTCTCTCTTCTCGAATGATGCGCATTATAGGATTAAGTTCAATGATATCACAGGCTTATCCACGTCTACTCCTGTCTACGCTCGCGGCTTTAAGGTCGGTGTTGTGCGTGATATCGACTACAACTATGATAAGTTAGGCGAGTCTATCACCGTTGATATCGATGTAGACAAGACGATGAAGGTGCCAGAAGGTACTACTGCTGAGATTATTAGCGACATCATGGGTAATGTGAAGGTAGTCTTGAAACTTGGCGAGAGTAAGACGTTGTTGGCTGCTAATGGGTGGATAGACGGTCGCATCAACGATGGTACTCTGGGCGACATAAAGGGTATGGTGCCTGCTATTCAGAAGGTGTTACCTAAGGTAGACAGCATCCTTGGAAGCGTGAACAGCCTCCTTGCCGACCCAGCCCTGCGTACTTCGCTTCATAATGTGGAAGATATAACCACCAACCTCACCACCACTTCTCGCGAACTTAACCAACTGCTTGCACAAGCCAATGGTGCTTTGCCTACTGTGGTAGGGAAGGCTGGCCGAGTGATGGACAATGCCAACGGTGTAATGCTCAATGCTAACAAGGGCATAACAGAGGCTCGTGGGGCCATCCGTGGTGCTAACACGATGATGGGCAACCTTAATAATAAGGTGAACGAACTTGATATTGCGACGACAATGGCTAAGGTGAACGCTACTATCGACAATATGAACGCCTTTACAGCCAAGCTGAATAGCAACGAGGGTACATTAGGCTTAATGCTTAATGACGCTAATCTGTATAATAATCTGAATAATACAGTGCGCTCAGCAGATAGTCTTTTGACCAATGTCAAGGCTCATCCGAAACGTTATGTACACTTCTCTCTATTCGGAAGAAAGGACAAGTAATTTAAATAAGGTCTAAATAGAACGGTCGATGTTTCACACACAAGGGATGCGTGTTGAAGCCTTTTGAATATCAGCTTCTTCCCGTCTCCCTTGCGTTTGTTTCACTACTTGGGTCGTTTTCGTGGTTAGCAGTAGTAAAGTACTTGTTCTTCAAATACTTAGAAATACACAACTACGCTTAGATGCTACCTGAGATGCAAGATGACGCAAAGTCCACAAATATAACGTTTTACACCTTTTTATAATTAAGAGGTATAGAGTTAGCGATAGTTCTCTTTATAAATAAATTACTATCTTTGCACTATCAAATAATAAACAAGGGGTAGTTGGCATGCCAATACCCCATAGAAAGACATAGAAACGATAGACAACCAGTTATGAACGCGAGTCCTAAAACACTTTGGGATAGTTGTCTCCAGCTCATAAAGGAGAATGTGACCGAGCAGCAATTTGACACTTGGTTCCGTCCGATTGTACTCCAATCGTACAAGCCAGCATCAAAGACTTTGTTAGTGCAGGTCCCAAGTCAGTTCGTATATGAGTATCTGGAAGGACATTACGTAGACTTGCTACGTAAGGTCCTCACACGTGTTTTCGGACAGGGAGTACAGCTTACTTACCGCGTGATGGTTGACCAGGAAAATCACTTATCACAAGACTTAGAGCAGGACACTATCGAAGACGTGGCTTCACAACGCCCTACAGCACGGGCTAACCAGAGCCCTACAGTGCTCGACACTGTACCACAGGACCTCGACTCACAACTCGACCCTCATAAGTCATTCAGCAACTATGTGGAAGGTGACAGTAATAAGCTACCTCGTTCTATCGGCCTTTCTATCGCAGAGCACCCTAACACAACGCAGTTTAACCCTATGTTCGTCTATGGTCCATCGGGCTGCGGTAAGACCCACCTTATTAATGCTATCGGATTAAAAGCTAAGCAGCTTTATCCGCAGAAGCGTGTGTTATACGTCTCTGCTCGCCTCTTTCAGGTGCAGTACACCGACTCTGTTCGACAGAACACTACCAACGACTTTATCAATTTCTATCAAACGATTGATGTCTTGATAGTCGATGACATACAGGAATGGGTTACTGCTACAAAGACGCAAGACACCTTCTTCCATATCTTCAATCACCTCTTCCGCAACGGTAAACGAATTATCTTAGCAAGCGACCGACCACCCGTCGACCTCAAGGGGATGAACGACCGCCTGCTAACACGTTTCTCTTGTGGTCTGATAGCAGAGTTAGAAAAACCTAACGTACAGCTCTGTGTGGATATTCTCCATAGTAAGATAAAACGCGACGGACTCAATATACCAGAGGACGTGGTGCGCTTCATTGCCGAAACAGCTAATGGAAGCGTGCGCGATCTGCAGGGTGTTATCAACTCGCTCCTTGCTTACAGCGTTGTCTATAACAGTAATATTGATATGCGACTGGCTGAGCGTGTCATCAAGCGTGCCGTGAAGATTGATGATGAACCGCTGACCATCGATGATATCTTAGATAAGGTTTGCTCGCATTATAATGTTACGATGACAGCTGTCAACTCTCGTTCGCGTAAGAAAGACATAGTGATGGCACGCCAAGTGAGCATGTATATGGCACAGAAATACACTAAGATGCCTGCAAGCCGTATCGGTAAGCTGGTCGGAAACCGCGACCACAGCACCGTAATCCACAGTTGTTCGAAGATAGAAGACCGTCTGAAGGTTGACAAGGGCTTCCATGCTGAGCTCGCAAGTATCGAAAACTCGTTTAAGTTAAAAGCATAAGGTATTAGTTTGAAAGTCTGCTGCATGGTCGTAGCAGGCTTTTTTTTGTTCCTCTTGCTGAGGGCGGAATGATACTGTAAACGAGCGGTAGAGTGTGCAAAACCAGCTGGCCCCTCCCCCTTGCCCCTCCCCCATAGGGAGGGGAGTAATATGTGAGGTTACCCCTACAAGACTACCAATAAGAGGCATAACGAAGCCTACATCCAGCTTATAGGGGTATCTCGGTGATCACGCCCCTTCCCTTCGGGGGAGGGGATGGGGGAGGGGCCGATGGCAGTTAATATGTGAGGTTACCCCTTTTGGGCTGCTTGCATGAGGCGTGGGGAGTTTTTTCTTTCACGCTGGGAAGGTTTTTCTCTCACAGAGCGCACAGAGCGTTTTAGCTAATGATGGCTGTAAGGTTCTGTGATATCGGTTGACTTAATGTCTCTGTGGGATGCTGTGTGTTCTGTTCTTCTGTGTAAATCTGTGAGAAATAAAACGCACCCTCTCGATAAGATAAAACTCATGCAAGTCACTGGGGAGTTTTTTCTCTCACGCTGGGAAGGTATTTCTCTCACAGAGCGCACAGAGTTCACTGAGCGTTAAGGCGCACGTTTTGAGCGCACAAGATAGTGGCCCCTCCCCCAACCCCTCCCCCGTAGGGAGGGGAGTAGTATGTGAGGTTACCCCTATAGTCCTGCTAATTTAAGGAGAAAAAATGCAATACGTACACCGAACATACAGGGGTAACCTCGGTGATCACTCCCCTCTCCATTCGGAGAGGGGCTGGGGGTGAGGCGGCAAAGGCCCTTGCGGGCAACCGAAAACACAGAGCGTTACAACCAACGTTAGCTGTAAATTCTGTGATATCTGTCGCCTGCCTGCAGGCGTTTGTGAGTTCTAAACGTTAGCAGAAAGGCTTCTGTTCATCTGTGAAAATCTGTGAGAGATGAAACACCCAACGAGCCTGTTTCGCTCATGAAAAAACCTGACAAAAGCGCACGAGAAACCCCTTACGACTATAGAGTGATATGATTAAAATCCGAAATCGCAACTAACAAGATATCAATCACTTATAAACTCGATGCAAGAAGGGCCTTAGTAAGCATCAAGAAGGGCCTTCGCAACACCCAAGAAGGGCATGTTCTGCAGGCAAGAAGGGCGTCCGCTTGAAGCAAGAAGGGCGTACACTGACAGCGAGGGGACGAAAATTATTTACATACATGGGCTGTTGTGACTTTGCGGATGGGCGTTAGGACTGCTGTAACTCTTGTGAGGTTATAGTGAATCCCAGCGTTGGAAGCAAGGAAGAACAGGTGACAAAATGAGTTTAATAAAGACAATATAAAACAATGAAAACATTTGATTTCCATTATTCCGTTCGTGAAGTAGACGGAAAAGAGTTTGAGTTAATTGAGTGCACTACGTGGCCTCGCCTTAATGTACAAGTGTTACACACCACGCCAGAACGCTTCGAAGCAGACTTGAAGGAGGTGAAGAACCGTTCGCTCTGTGGCTATTCCTTACAAGACAAGACCTTCATCTTGAAGCATGCGGGTGGCGAGGGCAATGGTGAACTAACGCAAGCTAATATCGACGAAATCTATGATGGCATGCAAGCTATCATGCAAGCTGCTGTGAAATGGTGGATTCAGAATAGAAAGAAGCTCACCACCTCGGAGAAAGAATAGGCTGGGTGCGCTCTTTCCCCAGCTCTCCTCTCGCTCTTCACATGGCCTAACGCTGTGAGAGAGGACTACATTTAATCGCTTGATGGTGGGCTATTTTGATAGTAATTGTACGCGAACAGACAGCGAAAACATAATAATTAATAGATACGAATATGTCATTTACTTGGGTTCCTTACTACAAAGAGTTTGCAGAGAAACTCCTTCAATATCAAGAGAATAGGGCAGACTTGTGCCGTTTAATATATGATCACGAAGACGAACTATTAATCAATTACCTCCACGACGAGGGGGGTAAGGATGATAAATTTACTGATATCGATCCGTTTACGACCTTTGGTCTGTTCAACAGAGGGATTAGTATGAAGAATAGAGCTTCTTCGGCGGCGTTGTTCAAACGGTTATTGAATATCTCAGCCGATGTTCCAAGTGATTTTGATGGTGTTCCTATCCTTAATAATCAGAAGTCTCATTTCTTCGGGTTTAGGCCGGATAGGAAGCCAGGTGACATTGAAAACCTGTGGAGGCTATTTGTAAAAGTAGTCAAGAAAGAGGACTTTGAAAACGAATACAATGCGCTTTTAGGGCAGTTTCTGATAGGTGTAAATATCACGATGGCTTTGTTCTGGGTTCGACCAGAAGATTTTTTGGCCTTTGATAGTTCGAATAGAGCCTATATGAAGGGGCGGTATGGCATTGTCTTACCTAATAGAGCACCTGCGTATTCAGCGTATATGAGCATACTTAATGATATTAAAAAGAAGATGAAAGAAGGCGTTATAAAGGAAAAAACATTCTGTGAATTGTCTGCAAATGCGTACAACGGAGCCTTGAATGGGGCAGGGCAGACTCGATATGACGATATTGTCGGTATATGGAGACGGCGTAAGAACATCGTTTTGCACGGTGCTCCGGGTACAGGTAAGACTTACGACATACCGGAGTTGGCTGTGCGGCTGTGCGACCCAGGCTTTATGAGCAAGGGACGGAGTAGGGAGGAGATAGTAAAAAGATACAATCAGCTTAAGGACGATGGGCGCCTTACGTTCACTACCTTCCATCAGTCTTTAGACTATGAGGACTGGATTGAGGGATTGCGCCCTGTGGTGAACGAGACGAGTCAAGTGACCTACGAGATAGAGGACGGTGTGTTCAAGAGGCTTTGTGAGGCTGCCGAACGTTCTAAACTCGTGGGTAATCAGTACGGAATCAATTCGGATTCTGACGTTTGGAAGGTTTCGCTTAAACGGACAGGAGACAATGATGTGCGCAAAGACTGTATGGAGAATGGCTATATCCGTATCGGTTGGGATGAGTATGGGACTGACATTTCAGACGAGACAGATGGTAGTAGTCGCAATGATAAGGGTAAGAAGATATTAGATGCCTACATCAATAAGATGAAAGTAGGGGATATTGTAATGTCTTGTTATTCAAGTAAAGAGATCGATGCGATAGGTGTTATCACGGGTGACTATCGGTATGATGAAAGCTTACCAGCCTATAAGCGTATCCGACCAGTACGCTGGCTAATAAAAGGTAAGCGAGAGAATATCGTGGAGACAAACGGTGGTAAGGAGATGGTAGAGTCTACTGTCTATCGTTTGAAGTCGATACATGTCGAAGATGTAGAGGCCATCCTTGAGAAGTACGGAGTGTTTATCGAGCTGGAGAAGGACGATAAGCCCTACGTTATGGTTATTGATGAGCTGAACAGAGGGAACGTCTCAAAGGTGTTTGGCGAACTGATAACGCTGCTTGAAGCAGACAAACGAAAGGGGAGTAAGAATGAGGAAAGTGTGAAACTACCTTATTCTAAGAAGTCCTTTCACGTCCCTGATAATGTGTATCTGATAGCAACCATGAACACAGCCGACCGCTCTTTAGGGTCGTTAGATTATGCTATTCGACGTCGGTTTGCCTTTATTGCGGAGCGACCCATTGGTCTAGTGGACAACAGATTCAATGCAGAATTGTTTGAGAAGGTCAGCCGGTTGTTTGTTAAGAACTTTGATGAATATAAAGCGAGTGGTTGGGATGCAACGATGCGACTCCTTCCTGCCGACACGCTAAGCGATGAGTATAAGCCAGAAGACGTCTGGATAGGGCATAGTTATTTCTTAATGCGTGACGAGGAGGGAGTAGACAACTCTCGTGAACGTATCCTATATGAGCTTATCCCACTCTTAGAGGAGTATGTTCGGGACGGTGTCTTGACGGCTGATGCACAGGAGGTTATCGACGAACTGTATAAGCAGGCGACAGCGTAATGAGGGTTGTGCAACTTCAAGAACAGCTGTTGGAGAACACTTGTCTTCGGCAGTCGGAGTGTGAGGCTATCCTCCCCTGTATGGATGATGGGGCCGAGGTGGTGTGCACTGTCAGGCGAGATCGTGAGGAGAAGGAGCTTTGTCTTAGGCTAAAGCGTGAGTCAGATGTAGTTCGTGCCACGGGTTCTTACTTCGTTGGAGTAGACTGGATAAAGGAAGAGGACGTGGCTGTGCAGGTCAGTCCTAAGCTGAATGACGGTTTTGAGATAGACTATGTTCGTATGCTCAACGAGGCGTTGAACGAGCCAGTCAACTACGAACATCTGACGGATTTACTGACAATTCACTTTGAGAAGCCGTCTATCCGTATCAGTCAACAGCAAGACCTGTTGAGTATCTTCTTGATTACTGAGTATTTGAATGTCCTTCATCGTATTGTGAGAAAAGGGTTGAAGCGAAGCTACTATAGGGTTGAAGAGACATTAAACAATAAGGTTAAAGGGCGCATACAGGTGGGTAGAACGATACAACGCAGTCTTGCGAAGGGTCGGATAACGGATAATGTATGTCGTTATCAGGTCTATGACATCGACTCACCAGCGAACAGAATACTCAAGAAAGCCCTTGCCTTTTGTAGAAAACAGGTGGGGGTGTATCGTAATACACTTGACACAAGCGTCTTGGAGAGGAAGATAAGACAGATAAAACCTTATTTTGAGCGGGTGAGCGATGAGATAAGTGTCAAGTCAATGAGGACGTTTAAGGGTAATCCTGTGTACAAGGAATACTACACGGCAGTTGAGTATGCACAGTTGCTGTTGAGGCGTTTCAGTTATGACATTACCCTTGCTGGTAAGAAAGAGATAGACACACCGCCGTTCTGGATAGACATGAGCAAGCTCTTCGAACTATATGTATATAGTAAGCTAAGGGCTGTGTTCACAGGACGAAAGGAGGTTCAGTATCATGTAAAAAAGCGTCGTCAAGAGCTCGACTACCTCTTAAAGCCTACGGAGTGGGCCGAGCCCTACGTTGTCGATGCTAAGTATAAACCCCGTTATGGGGAGCGTGGGGGCATAACCATCGACGATGCGAGGCAAGTAAGTGGTTATGCACGGTTGAGTAGTGTCTATCGTGACTTGGACTTGGACGCTGATGCGGTTGCTCCTATTAAGTGTTTAATCATCTATCCAGACCAAGAGCAAGAAGAGAGGTTCACCTTTACAAGGACAGCTGAGCCACAATTTGAAAAGGTGTCGGGGTATGTTCGATTTTATAAAGTAGGTATCAAGTTGCCTGTGATAGCCTCGAAGAATCCTTAAAAATTGTGGTTTTGGGGCTTTTGGGTGCCCGCTTTTTTAGGGTTGAGTGCTTTATAAGGTTATTCAAAGCTTTATATTTTTTTGTATTGGAGGGTGTTGGGGAGGGTTTTGGGCTATTTGGTAATCTATTGATAAATAGGGCCTTATGAGCCTTATGGGCCTTATAGGGCTAATAAAACGACTTATATTATAGAGGACAAGAGCTTGTACTCGATTTTAGTTTCGCTTTTTCTTCGTAATATTGTACGTGAAAAAGAAAGATAAGAAACCTAAATCTTCGTAATTAAAAAAGAAGGTTTGAAGTGCCTAATAAGGCAAGATCTGATTTTAATAACCTTTTAATATAAGTCTTTATGGGATTAAAAACATTTACAAAGTCTATGTTATGTTGCGCACTCTACGTTGTTGGCGCATTAACCGCACATGCTGCTGACCGCTTGGTGATCGTTGGTGACGCTACATGGGGTGGGTGGACTCTTAGTCAGTCTACCGTTATGCAGAAGTCTGACGAGAACGCTAATGTCTTCAAGGCAACCGTTCATTTAGATGCAAATAAGGAGTTTAAGTTCCTTACCGAGCTTGGTTGGGGTAATTTAGAGTACCGTGCTGGTGCTGGTCCTGTCACCTTGCAGTCGGGTGTTGAGGCTCCATTGGTGAGCAGCGAAGATGAGCCTACGGACGGCAAGTTCTTTGTTAGCGAGTCAGCCAACTATGATGTCGTATGTAACTTGGCCGAGAAGACGGTTGTCGTGACCAAGGCTACGTATCAAGCAACAGCCTTAAAGCACACTGCTTTATGGATGATTGGTAGTGCAACAAAGGGCGGTTGGAGTATCGGTGAAGGTACTGTGATGAAGCAAGATGCAACTAATCCAGCTAAGTTCTCAGCACGAACAGAATTGAAGCCAGGCGAGTTGAAGTTCGGTACGAATGTCTATGCAGGCTTCGACCAGATGTTCTATCTGCGCGACGTGACCGATGAAGGGAAGATAGTCTTTGGTGGTAGCGATAATAAATGGAATATCACAGAGGAGGCTACATACGATGTTACGGTTGACGTAGCAGCGATGACTGTTTCGTTTACTAAGGTTGATCCAACTGCTATCAATGCTGTGGAGACGACAAGTGAGGCTCCTGTAACCTATTACACCTTAGGTGGCATGCAGGTAGAGAAGCCCGTTGCAGGTGTGTATGTAAAGCGTCAAGGCGGTAAGACAGTAAAGGTAATGATTAAATAAACTAATATATTCGGTACTACTCCACTAATCTAACTTACAAAAGAAGGCCATATCGACATCTTTTAGGAGATGAAGATATGGCTCTTTTGGCTTGTAGAAAAAGGTTTGTTATACCTTATGCGTTCGGTAAAGGAGGTAGTCTCCATCCGCATGGACCGTAAACTCGTTCGATAAAGCTTCGTTCAGTGTTCCTTGCCACAGCTCGCTAAAGGGGTAGATATCCCATTTTAGTCCGCTGCTGGATAACTCCTTGCAGGTAGCATTGTAGATGCTGACTTGCTGACCAGGGTAGGAAGCAAAGCGCATGGGCCCCGATGCTGCTACAAAATAGCCATAGTCGGTAATCATCACAGGGTCGATAGCTAACTGCCGATAGTAGTAGAGCATGAGAGAAATGTTCCCTAAGGTGTGGTCCTCACGCTTCCCAGTCGCTCCGAGATAGCAGAAACGAGGACGAGTATGGGTAGATGCGTCCATCTTCAGGTGTGAACGAGCGAAGAGGGTGGCCTTGGTGAGGTCGTTAAACTCCTGCTCCGAGATAGGATGATAGATGTGTGCATAACGTTGCTTCAGCTCTTCAGAGAGTGAGTCGCCGTCACCGACTACTGCTGTTGGCGCTATCTCATAATCAAGAAGTTCCTCCAAAGCACCGTCACAGACTATCAGGTTCTTTGCAGTACGTAGGATGCGAAGGGGCAGAACATGGTTGGGAAAGTCGCCAGCAGCAAGTATAACGGCCGAGAAGGGGCTGTGGGAAGGGACCTCCCCTAACCCCTCCGAAGGAGGGGAAAGCCTAACGGAGTGCTCGCTGGGGACGTGTGGATGGTCGCTGGGGACGTATGGGTACTCGCTTGGGATGTGTGGGTTGCGCCCTTCCTTATTGTTGTCTTTGTTGTTGATATTCATCTGTTTTAGTTTTATCTACTATTATCCTTCTCTTTCAAGGTACTTTATTAGCTTTTTATTGATTGTTCTTTATCATCGCTTTAAGCACTTGTATGCTTTTTATTGATTGTTCTTAATCATCGCTTTAAGTACTTGTATGCGTTTTATGGATTGTTCTTAATCATCGCTTTAAGCACTTGTATGCGTTTTATGGATTGTTCTTAATCATCGCTTTAAGCACTTGTATGCGTTTTATGGATTGTTCTTACTCATCGCTTTAAGCACTTGTATGCGTTTTATGGATTGTTCTTAATCATCGCTTTAATCCTCTCTAATACCACCATGGAGTGTTATAAATAGATGTAATAACGTATAACACTCTTTATTAAATCTATATCTTTTGCTCCAATCAATGGTTATTATGTGGGGAGTCACAGGTGAGGTTTTGTCCCGTTAGGCTTCCCCTCCTTCGGAGGGGTTAGGGGAGGTCCCCATTAGCAGACCCTCTCGAGCGGTTGAGGGAGGCGCCTCTCTCTTCCACTTAAAGTATCCCGCTACAGCGATAACGGCATAGAGAGCATAGAGGCCAGCGGTGAAAGGGATTCCTTTATATAGGTAGAGAGCAGCCAATTCGATGTCGACAACAATCCAGATCCACCATTGCTCGATATATTTCTTTGCCAATGCCCATAGTCCGATGAAGCTGAGTGCATTGCCGAAGCTATCTAACACGGGGACAGTAGAGTTAGTGAAACGAACGAGGAGGAGGTAGAGTACGCCCCAGAGGAGAAAGAACACAAGCAGTGAGGGGAGTATCAACCGCCGAGGAAAGTGTGTGATAGGAATTTCCTCTGCACCCTTTTTCCGTCCAAACTTCCAATACAAGAACCCATAGATAGCTGCCAATGTATAGTAGATCTGCATCCCAAAGTCGGCATACAACCCTGCTTCGTAATAGACAACCATATAGATGACAGGCATGATAATACCCGTCAGCCAAAGCCATATACTCGCTTTGTATTCTTGATAGATGTAAATTAGGCCGACAAGGCAGCCCAGCATGTCTAATGTCATAAGTCAATAAGATAATGTAGTAATACCACGGTCGGCCCCTCCCCCAGCCCCTCCCCGTAGGGAGGGGAGTGATCACCGAGATACCCCTACCACTTAGCGGTATGCTTCTACTATTTACTGATATACACTCAAGGCCCTATTGTAGGATGATAAGTACTTAAATCAGACTTTGCTTACGGCTACTTTGCTTATAGAAAGTAGTGTTAAGCAGTCTGTGTGTCCTATCTCTTTGTTGTCGATAAGGGCCATCACTATTTTAATAGGATGTTTTTAGTTACCAATCCCTGCGTAAACAGTACATTACACGCCCCTCCCCTGCAGGGAAGAGAACGGGGGAGGGGCCAGTTGAGGAGGTCGGTGTCCTGATGTCTTAGAACTTCAGAGTAACACTGCCCATCATGTTAAAGCCCGCCATCGGTATGAATCCAATCTGCGTATAACGGTTCTCATTAGGGTGACCGTCGTGGTCGAGGATGGAACTATACACCCATCCACTGGCTGCATAATGGCGATTGAAGATGTTGTTGAGGTTCAGACCGAAGACTGCCTCCCTCATTCCTGCAATCAGTCGACTTGGGTGAAGGGTATAGCTGAGGTTGACGTTCGTCTGTGAATAGCAGGGCAACGAACGTGTCCTATTCTCGGTATTGTCTAAATACTGGCGACTCACGAAGTTTGTATGCCATATTGCCTCAAGCCCTTTATAGTGGAGAGTGAGCATACCATTGAGGATAGCGGAAGGAGAGAAGGCCAAGGTAGAGTGGTTGTAATGTATCTTACGGAACGAAGACTCCCAGTCTACGCTTGCCATCTCATCAAAGTCTTTGATGATGTTACGGCTCAAAGCAGCATTACCCTCAACCGTCAACCATGACAGAGGGCTCCATCCTGCCTCCAGCTCAGCTCCCATACGATAGCTGTCCTTGATGTTTGTCGTCAGATTCTCGCCTATATCACTCTGCGCACCCGTCTGTACAAACTGGTTGTTATAGTCCATGTAATAGAGATTAACGCCTGCTCTCCAGTTATGCCCATTGTATTGATAGCCCATCTCGATATCCATCATGCGTTCTGGCGATGGTGCAGGATAACTACCGTTGTTGGTGAAGTTGTTACGTTCTGGCTCACGACTGGCATGCGCAATAGATGCGTAAGCCTTATGCCCAGCACGGTAGTAGCTTACACCTGCCTTCGGATTGACAAAGTCATAACGCTCGCTGATGTCTAAGAGCTGGTTCTTGTAGCCATTAGCCACCTTATAGAAACGGTCGTTCTGACCATCGGTCATATACTCCACATGGCGTATCTGCAGGTCCATAAACACGTTCCAGTAGTCTGCAAAGTTATATTTTGCCCTGAAGAAGCCGCTGTAGTCATACTTATGAGCCTTGGAGTCATAGTACTTATAATCCTTGCCACCTGCGCGATACATCGCATCTGCCTCCTCATTCTTTATATAAGTAAGGTAGCCAAAGTGGCTGCCACGGAACTGCTGAAGGTTCAGTCCGCCCGTTACATCCCAACTTTCGTCCTTGTAATTACTTGTGTAGACAATGCCGTAGGTGTGCTGTGACAATCCTTTCAGGCGTACGAAGTCACTCTTCTTGACGAAGTTACCATTGCTATCGGTGAACGTCAAGCCGAATTTAGCAAACTTTGTCTTAGGCTTAAGTTCGCTGTAATAACCGTAGCCGTAGGTGTAGTGCAGTGTTACGTTGTGACTCCAGTGCTCAGAAGGATGGAAAGCAAACGACAAGAGGTTATGGTTCTGATAGAAATTATCCGTCGTTTTGTTCCAGAAAGAGCCGTCGCGCATCGTGTAGCGTGCCGTCTCGTAGTTGCCATTCCCATCCTTAACGAAGGCCCCGTTAGCATCGGTCTGTAAGTATTCATAGAGCTGGTTGAACTTGCCCAAACCTCTCTCATACATGTCCTTATAGGTGGTGATGCCCGTCTTAGAGCCGTAGGTGCCATCCATCAGACTAAGATCATTGCTGCCCGTAACGACTCCGTTCCATGCTTGACCAGTCTTTTCAAAGTTGCCGATGTTCTTATAACTGATGCGGAAGTTATCGCCCAACCATGTTAATCCACCATAGTAAGACCCCGAACGACCGCTCGTACCGTGAACATAACCGTCTGTGGCGGTCTCGTGATAGGCCCCATCGAAGACAAGATGATTAAAGAGAAGACCCGTAGAGAACTTTACACCAGCGTTATACGTATGGTAAGAACCGTAGGAACCGCTCACCTCAACACTCGGCTTCGTGCTCGGTGCACTCGTTGCCAACGACACTGAACCACCGAAAGCACCGTCGCCATTGGTAGAAGTACCGATACCACGCTGTATCTGTATGCTACTCATCAGGGAAGCGTAGGAGTTCATATTTGCCCAGAACACCGTCTGGTCCTCTGGAGAGTTGAGTGCCACACCGTCTAAGGTGATGTTGATACGGCTACCCGCAGCACCTCGGATGCGCATTGCAGCCGTACCCGTTCCGAGTCCGTTCTCGCCCCAAGCCAACACGCCCGGCGTCTGTGAGAGAAGGAAAGGTAGCTCGCGTCCACTCTTCGAGAAGGCTTCAAGCTCTGCTTTTTTGATGTTAGATACAGCGAAAGGAGCACTCTTTGGCGCACGTACACCTGCCACAACGACCTCGTCGAGATGTTGTTGTTTCAGCGTGTCCGTCACAGTCTGTGCCCTTAACGACGCCACACACGTAAGTGCAGCAGTAAATAGGATACGGCATTATCCGTATCAGGTCAATGGGTATAATCTCAGCAAGCCCAAACAGGCAAGCACCCCTTAGTTTCCATTCTGAAAACCGATGCAAAAGTAATAATATATTATCAAACTGCCAAGAGTAAACCGTATAAATATCGTGCGAGGGTGTTTTTATCTGCCCTTTTCAGGCCGTTTCTTTCTCCAAGAAGAGGTGTTGGGTGATGGGTGTTAGGTGTTGATGATTAGTCAAGGAGGGGTGTTGAGTGGTGGATGTTAGGTGTTGATGATTAGCCATAGGGGTATCTCGGTGATTACTCCCCTTCCCTTCGGGGGAGGGGCAGGGGGAGGGGCCGCTATTTTTCTGACCCCTGTGTGTTCTGTTCATCTGTGTAAATCTGTGAGAAAAAGAACGCACCCTCTCTAAAAGATGAGACACATGTGACTCGCTGGGGAGTTTTATCTCTCACAGAGCGCACAGAGTTCACGGAGCATTTTTGCGCACAGTTTCGAGCTCATAAGAGAGTGGCCCCTCCCCCAACCCCTCCCCCGCAGGGAGGGGCGTGATATGTGAGGTTACCCCTACTGGCCTACTAACACGGTTCTTGGGGAGGTTTTTCTCTCACAGAACTCACAGATTTAACAGAATCTTTTTGCGCACAGTTTCGAACTCACAGAAGGCATCCGGCATACAGATATCACAGAGCGTTACTGCTAAAGATGGGTGGGTGATCACGCCCCTCCCTTCGGGGGAGGGGAAGGGGGAGGGGCCGCTAACCAATAGGGGTATCTCGGTGATCACTCCCCTCTCCATTCGGAGAGGGGCTGGGGGTGAGGTCTCTGGTGGGCGTGGGTGTGTAAAGAAAATTCCAACCACGAAAGAAGAAAGGCGTTAGTTAGCTTGAAGAGGACGCCCCTCTTGCTCATTGAAGACGCCCTTCTTGACCCTTACTAAGGCCCTTCTTAAAGACTGTAAGGCCTCCTCTTCTTTGCTATTCATAACTCGCTGATTTCCTTGTGGATATAGATTTGCTTCGTGCGCAGTCATTTCTTTGTTTTAGATAATTCGCCTCTAAATATGTAAAGATATTTCTAAACTTGTCAGACAAGTGCTGCGCACACCGATAACGTTGTGCGAATAAATCAAAGATTATTTGTAATTCTTCGGATAAAAATACTATCTTTGCAATAGATTATTAGTGCTTTTGATTTTTAGTAAATAATTATTTAATGCTATAATAAAACTATTCATAGAATATAGACAGACATGGCTGCAATGAATGACGAGGTTAAGGAGTGGGCAGAAAAGCTCCTTATATCAACGACAACTATCCCCTTGAGACGATAAGCGCTTGCTGTAATGGTAGTTGACAGGGTGGTTGTAAGACTTTGATATGCGGTCCTTTAGGAAGGTATAGTCCGTCAGCAGTCTGTATTACCTCGCTTATGTAGAGGAGTAAGTAGAGTTACCTATACAAATAAGTAAGATGGACAGAGAGATAGTCTACGACGAATAATGATAATAAAGTATTAACGATTAAGAGAAGGAAAATATGAGAACCATTACAGATGAACATTTACAGGCTTATCAAGAAGGAGGATGTTTACAAAAATTGTTCGATGTCATCAAGGAGGACCCAGAGCTTTCTTTTGAAATCAGAATGAACAATAAGGTTATGATTTACTATCATAAGGATAGAATCTTGACGATAAGTTACTGTAAAGGGAAGCCTTCGATAGACACCTTATCAGAGAAGTATTACAAGAACGCTATGCCACCTTCTGTCTCTTTCGAGGATGGAGATTTGATACAGACACTAAGAGATAAGAGTCAGTTAAGGCAATACTTTATAGAAGCTAAGCAGCTGGTCGGTAGTTACAAAGCGGGGGTGGAGTTTGAGGTCCAGCAGAATATCGCTTTGGGAAACCGTAGTTTTAGCAACAGATTTGTTGTTGTAGATATGGAGTGGCAGCTCCCTCAGTCGGATATCAAGAAAGAAGAGCGAATAAGTAGGACACGAATTGACCTTGTTGTGGTTGATACGCAGAAAAATGACAAGGGTGAGAATGATGTTTATCTTGGTGAATTAAAGGTGGGAACGGGTGCGACAGACGGTAAGTCGGGGATAGACGACCATATAAAAAAGACTAAAGAAATTATGAAAAGTCCCAAGGCTTGTGCCGTTCTAAGGGCGGATGTGGAACGTATCATCCGTCAGAAGGCAGCGTTAGGACTGTTAGAGGGCGATTATGCAGGGTTGAACTTGTCGGCTACACCACGTATGATGCTAATCCTTGTCTGCCGAGGAAGCGAAGAAAGGCGGGCTTTAAAGAAGCAAGAAGAGAAAGCACGAGAAAGTGCAAAAGCGTTGGGAATGGCTGCGCCACTGATAGTTTGGCCTAATGCACAAAACATTTTAGACGTATGATGAAGATAAAAATACATAGAGGACTTGACCAGATAGGAGGTTGCATAACCGAGATATGGACAGAGTCGTCCAGAGTCTTCATTGACTTTGGGCAGAATCTGCCAGGCAATGGAAAGCCAACAACTCCTGAAGAAGATGCTCGTATGGTTGCTGATATTGTCGAGAATAATGAGAAAGAACACCAGGCAGTATTCTATACGCATGCTCACGAAGACCATGTAGGTTTGTTTCCATATATCCCATTTGACCAGTTTATTAGCGAAGGAGGTAAGGAACTCTTACTTATAAAATATAAGACTCTGCTGGAGGGATACGAGATAGCAAGAGAAAAGTGTGGTCGGCAGCGGGTGACCGATAGGTCAGAAGAGAAACGACTGGTGGAGTGCTGTCGCAGAACAAAGACACTCATAGACAAGTTAGAGACGTTCAGAACTTGGAAGCGAACAGGGCGTGGGGATTATCCTAAGCCTATAATGGTAGGGAATATTAGGATAACTCCTTTCTTCTGCTGCCATAGTATCTATGATGCACACATGTTTCTCATTGAAGCCGAAGGGCAACGTTTCTGGCATACAGGCGATTATCGTGGACATGGCTACATGAGTAAAGGGCAGTTTCTCATGCTGAGAAAATACGCAACAAACATTGATGTGCTGATTACAGAGGGTACGATGCTAAGCCGAGAAGACAAAGCTATTAGTGAGTATAGGGTGTCGATGGAGATGATAGATGTGATGCAAGCCTTCAAGTATGTCTTTGTTCTGGCCTCAGCTACGGATATAGAACGATTAGGAAGTATAAATCATGCGACCAAGAAGACGAAGAAACCTTTGTGTATTATGTCCTTGTTTATGAAAAGAACGATGGAGCTCTTTACTGAGCGAGAGGGCAATCTGGGTAGGGGTCTGTTCTCCTTTTCACCGCTGTTTTATACTGATAGACTGTATAACAAACTGAGAGATAAAGGCTTTACGATGGTTGTTGGACCTTCACGGGGCGACAAGGTGAAGCCTCTTCTCAACCGACTTCCACAAGAGGAGACAATCCTCATCTACTCTTCTTGGAATGGATACTACATGAGAGAGGAGCAGGTGAGGGCGAACGCAAAGTACAAGGAGTTTCGAGAGATGTTCCATAACGTTGTGGATATACATACTTCTGGACATGTGGATAGAGAGGCGATAAAGAAAGTTATCGGTATGATGCATCCAAAGGAGGTTATTTGTATTCACAAGGAAGCTGACGCAAGGTTGTAAGAAGAGGCTTGCGACGATGATAAACTATTATTACCTATTATATTAAACGACTACGACACGACGATGAGAATACTTCAAATCTCTGATACACACAACCGACATCAACTGTTGACCAGTATGCCTACGGCCGATGTTCTTATCCATTGCGGTGATTTCACGGATATGGGTACGGAAGAGGAAGTGCTCGACTTTCTGAATTGGTATATCTCTCTACCTTATTTGCACAAGATATTCATTGTTGGTAATCACGACCTTTGCTTGTGGGAAGCAGATGGGATAGAAGACTTGCCAGCTAATGTTCATTTTCTTCAAGACCGTGGGTGTGAGATAGAGGGAGTCAAGTTCTTTGGCTTAGGATATAATCATTCAGAGAGCTTGATACCCATGGGTATAGACGTTCTTGTGACCCATGAACCACCCATCATGATATTAGACGAAAGCAACAACACGCATTGGGGGAATAGTCCTCTTCGTAGTCAGGTGATGAGAACGAAACCTAAATATCATCTGTTTGGGCATGTTCATTCTGCTTACGGGATTGAGAAACATGAGGACATAGTGTTTTCAAACGGCTCTTCGCTTGATGACTATTATGAAGTTTGCCATAGTCCTCGTTTGATTACATTGTGATCATGAGCTTTTTATAGTATGCTTAATTCGTTTCTCGGTATAAAGTATTATCTTTGTGGACGGGTGTCACAAAGATTAAAGTTACCAAAGAAGATAATTGTTAAAATATATCTAATTGAAAATAAAGAAGTTACCTTGTTGGTAAAAGTAAATAGGTAACGATTTAGGAACGAGCGATCTACTGGGCTTCGCTGTTTTCTGCCTAACAAAGAACGTATGTTTACCTTTATCTGCAATTCTTTTCATTATCTGCTTGGTTGATTTCCAAGAGTGAAATTATGAAGAGAAAGAGTAGTATGATAAGCACATGGTAATTTTGACAGAAACCTGCCACAAGGCATTTCATTTGGAGAACAGAGCTAGCACACTGAGTGGCTACACAATGGTGGTGTGTGTAAGTTGCTTAATATCAGCAAGCGTACCTTGCAGCACTACCGTGATACAGGCGTGCTGCCATTCTCCCAAATCGGGCACAAGTGCTATAACAAGCGTGAGGATGTGGGCCGATTATTGGAAACCAAATCAGTGAAATCAAACACAGACAAATCCAAGAACAACAAATAAGACAAGAGAACGATGGAACAGGTAAGAGATTTGAACATGAAGGCTGACGATATGCAGATGGTGCTGTCTGCTGTCAGCGGAGTAAGCAAGAGAATTAAGGAAATGGCATAGACACACAAGCCACTCTTCGGAGATGAGCATTTCCTGACAGGCAAGGAAGTGTGCGAGCGGCTATATATCAGTCCCCGTACCCTGCAGGACTATAGGGAAAGGAGGATTATCCCCTACACGCAGTTTGCAGGGAAGATACTTTATAAGGTTTCAGACTTGGAAAGGTTGTTGGAGGATAACTATAAGGAGGAAGAAAGATACAGCAGAAACAGGCTCTATGTGAGCGAAAGAGAACAAAGCATCATCAAGGATTATAAGATATTCCTTGGTGGTGCAGGTATTGGCAGTATTATCTCAGAATGCGCTTTAAGATTTGGTTTTGAACATATCTCCATCGTTGATGGCGACAAGGTGGAGGAAAGCAACCTTAATAGGCAGAATTATACAGAGAATGACATTGGCAGATACAAGGCAGAGTGCTTGGCAGAACGTTTGCAAAGTATTAATCCTGATGCGCAGATAGACTTTCATACGGAGTTCTTGACTCCTGATAACATCGAAGAGATGCTGAATGGATATGATGTGGCTATCAATGCATTGGACTTTAAGGATAAGACTCCATTTGTCTTTGATGAAATTTGCAAGGAAAGAAAAATCCCAGTACTGCACCCATACAACTTTGGTTGGGCTGGCTTTGTTACGGTTGTAGACCCATTGGGGCATTCTTTATCTGAACTGACTGAAGAGCCAAAGGGATTTGAATTAAAGGT
>QWCI01000060.1_pt1 | contig 60208 bp, 37 predicted proteins | sample 1972541 | NCBI WGS metagenome assembly QWCI01 (sample SAMN09866712, study PRJNA288562) | Human oral metagenome isolate term3_saliva, whole genome shotgun sequencing... | isolation source: mouth | host: Homo sapiens | place: USA: California | reverse complement strand
AATTTCTTCATTCGGTATTTTCAAATAAATTTCTTCTTCATCTTCATCATATTCTTCTGTCAAAGTCAAATATCCACTATGAAAAAACAAGTTCCATACATTTTTCTCAAAATTAGCCTCCAAATTCCCAAAAGTCATGTTGTCATTTATTCTCTTTATAACACTCTCTTTATTCAACAATTTTGAAAAATCATCAAATATTTCGTCTTTCAATTTCTGTAAATACAATTTGATTAACCCATTTCCGCTCGTATTTACCCAATAAGACTTTAATTTCCTTCGCTTTAAAAAATTAATAATCGACCAAGGATTATAAACTTTCGTATCTCCAAACAAATATCCATTGTACCATTTTTGAACATCTTCTAAATCATATTCCAAATTAAAATCTTTCAAAGCATTTTCAACTTCATCTTCCATAATTCCAAAATATTCTGTAAATTCACTATCCAAAATCGTGTGAACTTCCAAATTATTCAACCCTGAAAAAATATTTTCTTTCGCAACCCTTAAAATACCAGTCATAATCCCCATTTCAAGGTATTCATTGTCTTTTAAAACTAAGCCATAAAATGTTTTGAAAAAACTAATTGCCTTGTTGTAATAACCCTTTATGTAAGAATCTATTATTGGTTGGTCGTATTCATCTATCAAGAGTATGACTTTCTTTCCGTAATATTCGTACAAATATTTTGATAAATTCAAAAGAGCCTCTTGCCATTCTGCTTCATCTTCCTTTAAGCAAATCGCATCAAAATCTTTTGAGTCAATGTTATTCAAATTTTCTCTTAAGAATTGAAATTGATTGTACAGTCGTTTGATTTCTTTTTTTAGTGTTTTAAATCCATTTTCCCAATTTTCTTCATCATAATTTCTAAACGAAATCGAAATTACTGGATAATTCCCTTGCTCCTCAAAATATTCACTTTTAGAAATATTTAATCCATCGAATAATTTTCTATTTTCCTCTTTGTTTTTAACATCAAAAAAGTATCGTAACATAGATATATTCAACGTTTTTCCAAATCTTCTTGGACGGGTAAATAATTTTACTTTTGAACCATCGTCCAAAATATTTTCAATAAATTTTGTTTTATCGAAATAGTAGTAATTTTTTGTAATGATTTCCTTGAAATCAGATACACCGATTGGTAGCCGTTTTTTCCTAGTTTTCATGATGCTCCTCCCTTTTATATCTTTTTTTAATTTTATCAAAAATATAAATCGGTTGTCAATGATATTTAGATACTTTCAGAAGATTTGTAACAGTAAAAATCATTAAATATAAAATTAAGAAAAATTTTCAATTAATTAATTGTTTTTTTTTTTTTTTTATGTTATACTAAGGTATAGCTAACTTAAACTATATAATTTTATTGTATTAATAAATGTTTTTACAAAATTTATTACAATGAAACTAGCTTTTTAAGTTCAATTATTATATTTTTCTACGGGAAAATAAACTAAAAAATAAATACTGTCTTTTTTTCTTTAACTTTTTTCATTTTAATTTATTGTTCTAATAGAAAAAGTTAATAATAATAATTTAAGAGTAGTTTTAGGAAGTTACAAATTTTTTTAATGGGGTGATATGTAATGACTAATGACCTAAGAAAATTGTCGAAAGATTTAAAAGCTTTTGCAAAGAGATGTAAAGATTTTAAATATACAGAACAAATGTTGTTCGTATTTTTGTTATGCGGAATACTAGGTTTTTCTGATGTAACACCGACAGATAAAGCAATTCAAACTAAAAGACAAGAAATATCGACTTCAATAGGCGATATGCGACAAGAATTTAAAAAAGTCAAATCAGAAAACGACAAATTAGTAAAAAATTACAATTTAGAATTGATTCAGTTAATGGAACAAGGAGACCAAGCAGTAAAATCGCCTTGGAGTAACTGGCAATATGGAATGAATTTCTTCTACAACGACTGGCAAGGAAAATACAAAGGTCGTGGAGATAAAACAGAAAATATTAAATACAAAAGAGATGCCAACAGTAAATTTGGAACATTCGATGGTGGAAAATATGGAACGACAGCTTTAAATAATAAAGTTATCGAACCAATTTCGGCGGTACCAGTGGATGCTGCGGTTAAGCCTAAAGATATTCATAAAACTGCTTTGAATATTAATTTACCTAAGATTGGGGCGCCGACTACTCCAAATTTAAATATTAGTGTTAGGGCACCTAAGGAAATTGCTATCATAAAGCCAGAGCTTCCAAAAATAAATCCTGAATTGCCAAGACCAAATACTACTCCATTTTCTGATTTTACCTTTAATGATGGATTTTGGAACAGAGGAAATTTAAATGATACAGGAAAAACGTTTTGGGCCGGATATAAACCAGGAACAGGATATACACAAGGATTTGGTAATAGTAATGGTGTAAATGTAACTAATCAAAGACCTGGTGTTTTAATTTATATAGGTAATGGAACTAATAAATATGGTGATAATGCATCTGGGAAAATTTATGTACATGCTGCTGGAAATATAGGGAATGCTGGAAAATCTGGAATGTATGGTGATAATACCGTATATGATGGTGTAGCAGTAACTCAACAAATAGACAATAAAAAACATGAGGGACAAATAGCGTTTCATTTATTTGGAAAAACTTCGTTGGAAAATATAGAAGTAGATTTACACGGGAAGGCAAATGCATTTTCATTAGAAACTTGGCAAATGCATAATTGGACTTTTAATAATGTAGATGTAAAGATAAAAGATGATGGTACGGGTATAGCAAGTGAAAATGTTATTTTTAATATATATCCTTCTCCTTACGAAACTACATTAGCTAGTTATAATCTTTCAAACAGAAATAGAGGAAAATTTATTGGATCAGTAAATGCAGATTTAACAACGAAAAAAAATATTGTTTATTCAGTAATAGGAAATGCTGGTTCTTTTGTAATTGATACTAATCATGGAATTTATAATTTAGAAGGTTCTGGAAATACATTTTATTCAGGATTAGGATATCAAGCAAATTACGGAAAAATGTTGGGAAGTACTGGTACCATTATAGGAGCACAAGCTTCTTCAAATGGAACGGGTAGTGGTGAAGCAGATTGGAAGCCATATATGAATTTTGATGCTTCAAAGATAAGAATGACAGGAGATGAAAATATAGGATTATTCTTTAGTGATCATGTTCAGACAAATACTACTCCTTATTCTGGTGGAAGTCGTGCAAATTGGAATAAATCTGTTATTGGAATTTATCAAGGTGAAATAAATGCTGGAGCAGTAATTGGTCAAAATTTACAAATAGATACTACAAAAACAACACAAACAGCTCAAGGAAATACAGGAAGTGATAAATGGGTTGAAAAAAATGTTGGAGTATTAGCAGCTTCAGGTCAAAGAAGTGGAATAAGTGCACCAAATGATTTGGGAGCAACACCAGCTTCAACAAATGGAAATGATTTTTCAAAAGATGTTATTCATTCTCTTCAATTAAATGGAGCAAATTTTACATTTGGTAAATATTCTAAAGAAGGTGTAATGTTGGTTTCAAAAAATGGGACGCAACTTGATGTACTGGAGAGCGGAAATGAACAAAAAAATATAACAATTACCCAAAATGTTTTAACTGACTATGGAAAAGTAAGTTCTACATCAGCAACAACTGTTCCGGTAGCTTCTGAAACAAATTCTAATGAAGCGGCTACAGGTACAATAATAGCTCTAGCTCAAGGAAAATGGAGCGATTCTACTGGAAATATGAATTCAATGAGTTCAACAACAACAGGAGCTTTAAAAAATGAAAAAAGTGTGATTAATATAGGAACTGATGTAGAATTATCAGGGAAATATCATGATTTTACAAATGATGGTGGCTCAGAGTCTTATGCGATAGCTTATGCTGCATTAGATGATGGTATTGTTAATGCAAAAGGAAAAACCACAGCTCATGGTTATGGATCAATAATAGGATATGCTAAAGATGGTGGAACTATTAATGCAAATTTAGGAGATATAACTGCAAAAAGTGATTCGGCAACAACTGATCAAGCAACGCTTGCATACAAGTATCATAATATAGGAGGATATGCAACTAATAGTACAGGAAAAACTTCTACAACAACAGTAAATCTAGGAACAGCAGGTACAACAACTCAAATTTATGGTTTAGGTGGATTTGCTGATGGAGAAAATGCTGTAGTAAACTTGAATGGTACAACAAATATAGATACAGGAACTAAAGGAGCGTTAGTAACTAAAAATAAAGGAGTAATAAATTATTCAGGTGGGACAATAACAAATAAAAATAATGGAACATTATCCGAAAACGGATGTGGCAAGATGAACGACTTTGATGCTCGCCGCCTAAAACGCATCAAGGATATGGGCTTTACTCATATTTGGTATACAGGATTAATCGAACATGCTACCAAGACAGATTATTCTGCTTTTGGTATCGCTCGCGATAATGCTGAAGTTGTAAAAGGAAATGCAGGCTCTCCCTATGCAATAAAGGACTATTACGATATTGATCCAGATTTAGCTGTTAATGTCCCAGAACGAATGAAAGAATTCGAACAATTAGTAGAAAGAACACATCGATCCGGACTAAAAATGATCATGGACTTTGTCCCAAATCATGTTGCTCGCCAATATCATTCAGACAGCAAACCTGCTGGTGTCAAAGATTTAGGGGAAACAGATAACACAGAGCTAGCTTTTTCAGCCCAAAACAACTTCTACTATATTCCCAATGAATCATTACATTTGGACAATATAATAGGGAATAAAGCTTCTTATATCGAAACTCCTGCACGAGTTTCTGGAAATGACGTTTTCAATGCATGGCCAAGTATCAATGACTGGTATGAAACTATAAAACTAAACTATGGTATTGACTATCAGAATGGACGTTCTACACACTTCTCTCCTATCCCCGACACTTGGAAAAAAATGACCGAGATTCTTCTTTTTTGGGCAGGGAAAGGAGTTGATGGCTTCCGCTGCGATATGGCAGAGATGGTTCCAGTTGAATATTGGAATTATGCCATTGCACAAGTAAAGAAACAACATCCTGAATTGAAATTTATTGCAGAGGTTTACAATCCAGGAGAGTACCGTAACTATATTTATACGGGAGGATTCGATTATCTTTACGATAAAGTCGGGTTATATGATACACTCCGTTCTATTGTTCGCGGAGAGAATTCTGCTACAGCTATTACCCACTGCTGGCAAGCTACTGACGACATTCAAGACCACATGCTTCATTTTCTTGAAAATCATGATGAGCAACGAATCGCTTCACCATTCTTTGTTGGAAATGCAGAAAAGGCTCTACCAGCATTGGTCGTTAGTGCAGCACTCGATAAAGCTCCAATGATGATTTATGCAGGACAAGAAATTGGAGAAAAAGGAATGGGCAACGAAGGCTTTAGTGGAGAAGATGGACGAACGACGATTTTTGATTATTGGGGAGTTCCTTCCTATCAGAAACTAATACGTGGCATCAAATACTTGGATAAAGATGAGACCAAACTTTATACCTTCTATCGTTCTATAATTAAAATCATCAATAGTTCTGAAGCTATTCGAGAAGGAAAAAAATTTGATCTTATGTATGCTAACGATGCATCACAAAACTTCAATCCTCATCGAACCTTTGCAATGCTTCGCTCAACGGGAGAAAAGACTGCACTAATCGTAGCAAACTTTGCTGATACAGAACAAAAACTCTGTATCAATATCCCATCTGCTGCATTTGAATATTTAGGCATAAAGCCACAGACTATAAAGGCAAAAGAGCTTATTTCTGGCAAATCTCTCCCTCTAACACTTAGCACAACAGAGCCTACTAAAGTTACAATTTCAGCGAATAACGCTGTGATTATTGCTTTCTAAAGAAGGTTGATACATAGAACTAAGATATAAAATTTATTCTTATCTTTGCATCAATATAAGGAAAGTTGGCAGAGTGACCGAATGCGCTGGACTCGAAATCCGGTATACCCTGTTGGGTATCGGGGGTTTGAATCCCTCACTTTCCGCAAGAAATCAAAGGGAAGTCAAATTGATGGCTTCCCTTTCGTGTCTGATTTTCAGTGATTTTTGATTATAGTATCATGTCTATCATCGTGTTAAGTCTCTATGAGGGGATAAAAACAGAAAGGGAGATATGATATATCATAATCAATCATGATATATCATGACATGGGTTTTGCGGACGCAGGCGACCGCGGAAGTGTGGACGCAACAAAAAAACTAACAAATTATGGGGATTCCGACATTGAAGTTGATGTTCGACAGACGGAAGTGAGCATCAAAAACGAAAGAGGGTGCGATCGAGCTACGCGCTGATTAAGTCGTGTGGCAGCACTTTTGACAGTGCCGTAAGGTGCAAATTCAACGCATGATATTTTGATTTCCTTTCCAGGTTGGATGGTCTGCATACTTTCTGGGGTATTTACTTGCACATCCTTTATCACACGGAATACAGATTTTTTCTTTGTTTTTATTATTAGAATTCCTTATTATTGCAGATTAAAAATGAGAGAGTTGCGATGCAACTGAACTAATTTGATATAAAGACAAAGGTTCGCCTTGAAATTTGTAAGTAATTATAAATAATTAACATTACAAGCATCAAGCTTAGACTTTATGACCGGAAAAGACTTAAAAGAAAAAATAGGCCAGCAGAATATTTCTGCATTGGCTATCGCGAAGAAATTGGGGATTTCGCCACAGGCGTTAAACTCAACATTTAATGCTGCTGATGTAAAGAGTGGCACGCTTGAATGCATTGCAGAAGTTCTCGGTGTTAAGATGTCATTCTTTTATCCGATAGAGGGAAGTAATGCTGTTGCTACTGGCAATGGGAACGTTGCTGGTAATAACAATGTTGTCGGTAGCGTCACCATAGGGGATGCTGCCATCCTACAAGAGCGCGTGGCTATGCTTGAACGTCTGTTGGAGGAAAAAGAACGTTTGATAAAAGTGCTGATGGGCAAAATAGAGTGCTAGTTGTAATATGGACAATCGAATTTTAGGCTTGACTTACGTTTTGCAATTAGAAAAGGGAGTAACTGATATTCTCAGCAACCACCCTTTTGGAAATCTGATTGCAAAATGTTTAATAGCATGGTCTGCTTCATGTGAAGTTGGCGATATTATTACTTACAAAGAGCCTAACCCAATAAACAGAATTAGGATTTGCATGAAAGCAAATGCCAAATGGCTATTTGAGGGAAATGAAAGCACGATGAAGCGTTGTTGGCAACAGAATGGAGTATCCAAGTTTATGTACCCCGACAAGAATTTTGATGATTTTAGAGACTCCATTATTGGCAATAAGGAAGAAAGCACGAAGTTTAAGCACACTCTCATTGATTACATTACACACTTCGATTTCAAGCAACAAGACAAGCCAACGAAGGATAAGAAAAGAGCAAATAAGTACCCTAAAATAGTTCTGCTATGTTCAATTATATTCGCCAGTATTCTTGTTGCAGGTATTCTGCTTTTCCTTGCGCAACGAAAAGACAATCACATTGGGCAATATGTTTACGTTGATGCTATTGGTGTTGTTCATATAGACAGAGAATGTTGTTTCAGTACTGACAATAGTAAAACAAAAGAGGAATGTCTATTAGCGAAACAAGGCGTTGAATTTGTTGACACAACGGACTTTCACGGATGCGCTCACGATGATAATTATGGCTATTGGTATGTAAAAACGGACTATGATTATTGTCCAAGGTGTATTTCTGATGATACCTACACAGACTTACATCGCATACTTACATCTAACAGAGAGAAGTTAAATTCACAAAATGATGAACAACACCGCTCAAAATAAACTTGACCTGCTCATGCGCTCCATCGAGAGGGCAGGGATGCAGAGGCCTTAATCGCTGTAGCGGAAAGGTCGTATCTGTATCACTGGAAAAAGCGAAGCAGATGGGGCGTAGGCCATGCGGTATTTGTTACTAAAGTATCTACCACAAAACAATCTTCAGAGTACGCCTTTCTATCGAAATTCAAAATAAGCCTCTCTAAGGCCGTAAAAAGTAGTCGCATGTACATTGTGCTAAAACAGAAATAAAACGCCACTAGCACGAAATAAACGACAAAATAAAGGGTATTTTCACTACGAGGAATAAAAACCAAAACAGATATGCACGAAAAAGACGCAGAAAAGCAGCTTGACGAAATGATGAGGCAACTGATGCCACAAGATGAAGCACAGAGAGAGCTGGAAGATGCCGCTTTCGAAGCTTTGTCGCTTAACCCTGGAGTCGATCGAGGCGACTAGGTGCAGATTCTTGTCGAGCAGTATAGCGCCGAGGTTGTTGATGCTTACGGGAATAACCCTCTCGTGGTCTTTCCAGCTCTTGAGGACCTTTGGGAGGCACAATACTACGATGAAAACAGCCAGCAGGAGCGTGCGTTTTTCGAGTGGGCGCGAGCCTTTAGCACAGAAGAATCTGTTGAGATGTATTACGGCCTAATAGGGCAGTAAAACAGGCAAAATACGGCATGCATAGCGGACGTAAAACAATATTTAAAAATCAAAGAATCTGATTTTCAGTTAATTAGATAGCAAATTTTAGCTCTCACATTCCGCAAGAAATCAATAAGATATATTTTCGACATCCTAACTACTCAGCTTATCACATTTAATTAGAGAATGGTTGCTTCTACTGAGAACTATAATATTAATAATGCTTCCAAAACGATGTCTATGTTCCTTTGAGATAAGAAGTTAACGAGTATAGAAAACCTTTTGTATTATCTTCTAAAGGCTTAACTAATTTTGGTGAAGTCACAGCGGATAGCGGCTTACCTGCAGCTCCTATTAAACTTAGTATTGGTGAAAATACTAAAGATGTAGATGGAAAAAATCATGGTTATGGCTTACTCCATATTGAAGCATCTCATGGTACACAGATTCGTAAGGCAGGGCTTCATTCTGTTGAAGGGTTTGTGGAGAATGTGGCAGAGAATTATGATACCATCCGTGAGGGAAGTCTCATTGGGAAGAAACAAACGTATTTATTAGAAGTTTCTGATGAGCACAATAACACTCTTTTTGTACAATTGTCGAGAGATGATCAGTATTGGAATGTAAACAGCGCGGGCATCTTCAGAGAAGCATACTCGCGCCGTAAACCCAAAGTAGCATCCTCACCCACCATCGGAAGCAAGCGGAAGCGGCGTCAGAGACGCGGAACGAAGTAAACAAACGTTCACCGTAGCTATTGACTGCGTATGAGAAAAAAGAAAGCAGTGCCACCAACAATAGGATGGACACTGCTGATACCTCGAAAGGCAAGCGGAATGACACAGCTACTCCGCAAGACACTGCTTCTGCCGACAAAGTTACGGAAAGCTCTGAAGAGTTGCAAGAAAAGGAGGAAAAGTTTTCTCCTACTCCATCAGGCAATACAGGAAGCGAAGAAGACGAGCATGAACAGTTCGCTTTGACAAGAAGAGACGAGGCAGTATCTCTGGTTAATAAAATGGAGGATGATGCAGAAATAGCTCCAGAAATAGAATTGACTATCTCGAATTGGGATACCTTATTTGGGGAAGAAGGCATTGTAAAGACTCCGCTAGGAGAAGTAAAGATGGGAGAAAACCAGTTTGCGAAGCTTATGCGTCAGGGCCGAGAAAGTAAACTTGGTATAATTAAGCCTACACTCGAAAATCCAGATGTGATTATCGAAGCATCAAGTGAAGCTAAAGAAGGTAGTATTACAGAGCGTGCTTCTTCTTACATCTTTGTGAAAGCATTTAGGAAATCAGATGGTTCACGCTATTATTATTTTACTTCTGTAACGGTAAGTAAAGATGGAAAAGAAGTTGTTGTTTCAAGTCAAGAAAAGAGCCGTAACAGATTGCTACGACTCTTAACTGATGAAGAAATAATTTGGCGCACTCCGAAAGATGCAACTACCTCTTCGGCAGAGGGGCAAGGTTTGGACTATGTGCAGTCATTAGATGCCGAGACTGCGACAAAGGGCTCGGGATTAACTCCTCAAAGAATCTCTTCTGCCGACAAAGTTACGGAAAGCTCTGAAGAGTTGCAAGGAAAGGAGGAGAATTTCACACCTGCTCCATCAGGCAATACAGGAAGCGAAGAAGGAACCTACACGCTAAGCTCCAAAACCTCCGAGAATGGAGAAAGTTTCTATCAGAATAATGATGGTAATATCGATTTAGCGGATATTCCTGATGAAGTATTTGATAAAATAGGTAAGCCTAAAGCACCCTTCCGTCTTACACCATCCATGTTAAAGCATGTATTTGACAGGCATGGAAAAGAAATGGGTTTATCTCAGGCAGATGATGCGATAGATTTCGTACTTGATGTTATGGATAATTTCGACCATGTACGTCAAGGCGACAAAGGAGCGATAATTTTCTCTATTGAAAACGGCAGAAGTCGTACTGGAAGACGTGCGGTGACCATATTGTTAGACTCACAAAGAGGAGAATACTATGGCATCAAAACTTCTGGATACGAAAGAATAGAGGGACTCCATAAACGACCATTGCTATGGGAGAAGGGCGCGAAAGAAACTTCTGCTACAGGTGTTGCTCCTGCAAATGTTACCACCAATGAAGCCCTACAAGGCAACGAGCCTACTGGCAGCGCATCAAACCATGGCAATGATCCTATGGGCAAAGTTACGGAAAGCTCTGAAGAGTTGCAAGGAAAGGAGGATAAATTCACACCTGCTCCTATCGAAGATGGGGAGGTGCAAAGCCCTTCTGAGAAGTATCAACCTATAATACAAGCAACATTTAATAAGATAAAACGCGAGCAAGGCATTATAGAGCCTATTGCTGAGAAGAAGAGGAAGCCTTTTACTGTGTTCGACATTACAATAAAAGACCCTCTCCGTCCGATGTTCGGAGGCGTCTACCATGATGGAGGGATGGCTGTTGCTACGAATGGGCTAGTTATGTTTGTGCATAAAGAGGCTTATGATAAAGCAAAGGATGATAAGATTATTACCAGTAAAGGTGATGTCATTGAGGGAAAATTCCCAGAATGGAGAGGTGCTATCCCTAAAGAAACTATTCCTACAGGTTTACAGACTGAGCCGCTTCTGGAATTTGTCAATGGTGCGCTGGCAAGAATGAAAGCAGAAAAGGCAAAAAAGTATGAAGTGGACGGAGCTTTGGCTTACATTAAATTTCAAGATGGTAACGTTGTCTGCTGTCAATTAGTAGACCTGCAAAAGATGCTGCGTGCGGCAAAGAGCATTGGTGCTGATGTCTTGAGATTCGGGACTGATAAGGAAGTTCTTGTTGCAGAAAGTCCTGCTGGGAAGGCAATTGTGATTATCCAAGGTGAAGAAAAGGCTCGTTATAATGCTGGTTACAATAACTTTGCTTACGAAGCTCCTATGGTGAAAGGTGAGGAGGAGGTTTCCGATGGAGCACTGGATAATCCTTATCCATCAGCAAAAGAGGTGGATGAAAATACGGGTAATGTCGTTTTAAAACAATTCAGTGATGTGCACCTTTCGGCAAATACTGAATCTCAACGCTTGGCTACTGATGCGGCATTGGAAGGTTTGAAGCGTGCAGGTGTACCTGTTGAAGTGGTTTCGGATGAGCAGGCAGCAGCAATGCTTGGAGAACAAAAAGGGGTGGAATTGAGTGCGAAACAAAAAAGAGCACTTGAGACCGCGTCCCCTGCTATGCAGGATCATTCAACTGTCGTCTCAAGTGCTGATGGCACAAAGGTATTAAAAGATTTGGATAATACCATTGAGGAATACAAAAATTAAAAGGTAATAAGCCAAATACTTTGATTGGTGACATTGCTAAAGTTTTGGGAGCAACAAGACATGGTAGCAACAGTGAGTATGCTTCTTTTGAAACAAAGAATGGAAAACTGGTTACCATCCGCTTGGCTAATCACAATGCTAAGGTTTCTACGTTTGATAATAATGGAGAGAGCGAAGGTCTTAGTATCGTTATTACTCCAAAAGAGAATGCTAAATTAACTAATGATGGCGAAGCTCACATAACAGAATTCTACTATAATGCTGTTAAACTTCGTCGTGCTGAAGGAAAACCATTGGTTGAGATTCTGAAGAGCATCAAGCAGGCATTGTACAGTGGAGAATATAAGGATACCACAGGACTTGCTGAGGTGCAGGAGGTGAATGTGCCTCATGCGGAGCTTCACATGGTGTACCATGGTAGTGGTGCTGACTTTGACGCGTTCGACCATTCTCATATGGGAGAGGGTGAAGGTCAGCAAGCGTACGGCTGGGGAACGTATGTGACCGAGGTTAAAGGCATAGGAGAACAGTATGCTGAAGCTAATCAAGGATATTCTGACTTCGATGAGGAGGCTTTTTATGATGAAGCAAATGAATATATAGAGGAGGTCTTCGGTAGTTGTGATGGGTTGGATTATGCGTATAACGATGGTGGCTTTGAAATATTCAATGTTAATAGAGACCCTGAAACTCTTAATTATTTCTTAGATTATTTCAAAGAGCATCCTAATGAATTCGATAGTTTGGAAGATCCTAATGAGATAGACGTGAGTACCCTTGACGAAGAAGGGAAAGAAGAGTTAGGACGGGCTTTGGAACGATCTATGGATGATGTTCTCCGAGAGGATGTCCAAATTTTATTTGAAAAGTATATGACTGTGCCTGCTCGTCATCTCTACTCTGTTGAAATTCCTGACGACACAGGAAGCAACTATCTGGACTATACGAAAAATTATGCAGATAATAGAAGCGGTATAAACACAGACCATTTTATTGATGCGCTGTATGATGAAATTCTTTCAACAGATAATGAGCATCTCTATGACAGCAAGCAAGCTAAGAAGGAACTTAGAAAAGAACTTTCCGAATTAGCTTTTAGTTTTGGGAAAGACATCTATGGTGATATATCCTCTTATCTGGGCAGTGATAAAAAGGCCAGCGAATTCTTACACAGGCAAGGTATTGTTGGTATCTCCTACCCTGCTCAATATAGAAGTGGCGGCCGCGAAGACGATGCTCGGAATTATGTTATTTTTGACGATAAAGACTTAGAGATAACGGATCATGTGCAATTCATGAAGACACCATCTGGTACGCTGTATGGTTGGACTGTTGGCGGTAAGATTTATCTTACCAAGGATGGTTTGAACCCTAACACGCCTATCCATGAGTACACTCACCTATGGGCGCGGGCCATGAAGGAGCGCAATAAGGAGGGGTGGCAGAGCGTGAAAGAATTGCTCCGCGATACCCCCGTGTGGGATGAGGTGTTGAAAGACAAGAACTATCAGGATATTCTTGATGATGAAGATGCTATAGCCAGCGAGGCGTTGAGCCGCATCAGCGGAAAGAAAAACGCTGAGAAGATGGAAGCCGAAGCACGGAAGATGATAGACGAAGCTAAGGACTATGTGGATAAGGCAAAGGCTATCTCATTGCTCGAGCGTATGAAGAATGCGTTGGAGAAGTTCTGGAACTGGGTTGGTAAAGACTTATTCGGCATCAAGAAGTTTAGCTCTGTGGATGAAGTTACGGACAGAGTTCTGTATGACTTGGTAAACAAGACAAAGCTTACAGAAGAAGACAAAGAAGAAATAGCAAAACGAGACAAGCTATACCTCGAAGCCGTGGAACGTGGTGATATGGAGACTGCCCAACGAATGGTAAACGAAGCCGCAGCACAAAATGGCTATTTCCCTAATTCAGAATATCAAGGCACATCAGCTTATAATGGCAAAGCACCTTATGGTAATGGCTACTTCCTTACAAAGGAAGAACGCAGGGAAGCATACGAGAATGATGAGTTTGACGACGATACCAGCTTGGACGATTATGTTAATAGTGGTATCGACCCCAAGAACTTAGACGAACTTACAAGCTACAGTAGTTACCGCCATGCTGACGATGCAAGAAAAGAAGCCATCGAAAACCTTAGGGACGTTTTCCAAAACAAACGTCAGACAATAACTATGTACCGCAGTGTGCCGTCTTCAGTCAAGGAGGGCAGTTTCCGCAACGGCGACTGGGTAACACCAAGTTATGCCTATGCAGTAGAAAACGCACGTATACATGGCTGGGGCAACAAATTCCGTGTCATAAAGCAAGATGTTCCTATCAGTGAAGTATGGTTCGATGGCAACGATATAGCTGAGTTCGGCTATGGAAACGAAGATGATTTTATAAACGACAAAGACTATCTTTACAACAATACAAAGAACAACCGCAAGTTGCCCGATGCAGTAACTTACGATGACAAAGGAAAAGTCATACCACTTAGCAAACGTTTCAACAAAAGAAAAGGCGACCCACGCTTTCAGATAGTAGACAACAGTCAGACCGAAGAGGAAAGGCAGATCATAGAAACAGCCAAGGAGAGCGGCACTTACATGAAAGCTCCGAACGGTAAACCTACGAGACTGACGGAGAAGCAGTGGGCGCAAGTAAGAACAAAGGCTTTCAAGAGTTGGTTTGGTGATTGGGAAAAGGCTGCGCGGATTGAGAAGCTACGTAAGAGTGAGCCTGTGGAGATTACAGGGGAAGAGATAGCCCCAAGTGATGAGTTGAAGCAGTATAAGAGAAACGCTTTGGAATATGGCAAAACTTTACGTGGAGAATATACTAATGAAGATACCAAGGAAACAATTGCTTTGACAGGTGGAAATAGTCGTGGTGGTATTAGAGAGATTCTACAGCATGATTATAAGGATATAGAGCACTTACAAAGTATTGCTGCCATTCCACAAATCATAGAGAAATCTACATATATAGATGAAGCTCCGAATGAAGACGTAGAAAAATATCCTGGGATTAAATCATTTAGATATTATGTCTGTGGATTAAAAATTGGGAATAATGATTACACGGTGAAAGCTGTTATCGCAGTGCAGAATAATGGTGATAGATATTACGACCACAAATTGTCAAGCATAGAAAAAGGCAAACTGCTTTCGATAATCCCAACAATACAAGAAGCTGGTATCGAAGACAATCTGCCATTATCTATTGGCAAAGATAGACGTTTACTTTCAATTCTGCAAACCAACAGTTCAAAATTCGTTGATGAGAACGGTGAGCCTATGGTGTTCTATCACAACACTAACAATAATTTTAGTGTTTTCGATTCGAAAAGGAATGGGACACATACTGATGCAGGTTGGCTTGGTGACGGTTTTTATTTCTATGGTGATGAAAATGAGGGTTCAGGTTACGGTAATATTAAAATGGGCGTATTCTTAAATGTCCGTGACCCGTATTATGCTACGAGTGAAGAGAACAATCAACTTGCAGAAGCTAATTCCAGAGACATGTCTGTTGACTTCAGAGAGAACTTAGAGGAAGAGGGCTATGATGGTGTTTTCTACAATGGTAACCTTAGACAAGAAGCCGTCGTATTTGAGCCTAATCAAATCAAGAGTGCTACGGATAACAATGGTGAGTTTTCTCAAGAAAGTGATGATATCCGTTATCGAGAAAGTAAGGGCAGCAGCGAGAGGACACTTGTTGGTATTCACAATATAAGCGCAGATAAACTTTCTAAGGCTATCAAGCAAGGAGGTTTGGCAAATCCGAGCGTTGCGGTTATAGACATAAGTAAGCAGCAACATACGGGGTATGGTGAGATTTCGCTGATTATGCCTTCTGATAAAATCAATAAGCGAACGGGAAAGAATGCAGGAACGTTTGAGGGTGATGCGTGGACACCGATGTATCCTTCTGTTGAACGACAGATGAGCAGAGAAGGTAGTCTGGTTATGGAACATGACATTAAGGCTCTTCCAAATGAGATGCAACTCGGTGTACGCAATGCTTTAAGGAATTGGTTAGACAGTCGCGTTGATACAAAATTGTCCTACCTTTATTTATTCCAGCAAGGGAAAGCACCCGATTTTGAAACAATTAAACCAAAGTATAATAAAGAAGTCCATAGAGCTTTTGGTGACATAATGCATGAGGTTACTAATGTATATGAATTGTCCAAAAACGATATTGAGAAATTAGTTGATCTATATGTAAAAACGGAACTTAATGGCGACATCGATGAGTTTAATCAATCATATGAAAGAAATATAGCCAAGCATAAAGAAATTCTCTCTAATAAAAAGCCAGGGTCTCTTCGTTATAAAATAGCATCAATCTATTTAAGAGATGCTGAAGAGTATGGTCGCCCTATTGATGTCTTACAAAGATTTGTCGATGAAGTGTGGAGAGATAAAAATACACAAGGGAAAGTAAGCATAGAAAAGACCTTTGATGCTGCAAATAAAAAGATAAAAGAAGATGGTTTAGAAAACGACTACAAGAAATGGACAGATGGCTTGAACGAACGCTATCATACGAAAGAGGTAATCTTTGATGGTTTTACTCCTTCAGGGATGCGTAGGTATATTCCTAACACTTTGGAGAATGTATCTAAGCTGATGAAGAAGCAGGGTCGCAACGCCTCTAATGGCATTGGGTCTTCTTTTTCAAATTTCGCTGCAAGTGTGATGAAGGCTAACACAAGCCTTGATAGTATCAGAAAAAAGAAAGACAAGCTCACAAACGACCATCAAGATCTTGACGATTTTGAAGAGAAGTGGCAGGATGTCTATGTTGACCTCTCAAGGAAGTTGCAGCCTGATGCTAATGCATATGATGATTATGGCTTCGCACGCTTGCAAGAAGCTGCTTCTGAAGCCGACCCTCAAGCTTACCTACAGAAGGAGTATGGCGTGACTTTATCTGACGAGGATACACAGCGTCTCAAAGATATGGTTAAGGCAATCAAGGAAGAGCGTCCTTCAATGTATTTTGAGACAAAGTTTGAGCGTCCAGTTACGTTTGATGAGTTTGCAGCAGCGGTGGTGCCTCACAACACTGATGCTGAAATTAAGCAGCAGTTGCGGGATGCAGGTTTGAAAGTCGTTGAATATGAGGCAGGCAGCGAAGAAGCCCGCGCCAAAGCTGTGGAGGAAGCGAGTAAATCTGATGATATCCGATTCCGCCAAGAAGAGAGAGCTGCGCGAGAATTGGCAGAGGTGAATGAGCGGTTCAATGAGGAGTTGCAAAAGCAGATTGATGGCACTTTGCCAGCAGGGCATGTCTATCAGTTAGGGATGCCTGGGGAGATATTGCTTTCTACTGGTATTCCTAACCTTCCTATACAGATGAATGCAAAGAGACTTCAAGCTAAGGCAACATCTTACGGACATGATTTTGACCTTTCGGAAGTAAAAGACTTGGTGAATGTTCTGCAACATCCATTGGCTTTATTCTCCTATGGGGACAAGACTAAGGCGCAGAACATTATTGTTTCGTTACAAAAAGATGGTAATAACTTTATCGTAGGTCTTTCTCTAAATCCGTCTGTAGGGGGACATAAATTGGAAATCAACAGTATTAGAAACGTATTCCCCAAAAAGAATGCAGAATGGCTGAATTGGATTTCACAAGGTAAGGCTTTATACATTGATAAAGAAAAAGTCCAAAACCTTATAGACCAACAGCGAACGATTCTCGCTGACGTGGACTATCTTGATTTGGACTCTGCTGCAAATATACTGAAAGATTTTCAGAACCCCACAATAGATGGGAAGAATCATATTGCACTCAGTGAGAATACTTTGCCAGCAGAACCCTCTCATGATAGAGAGGCTATGCGTAATGAAGCTATTCAGTTGTCTGACAAGCTGCATACTCCTATCAAGATTGTGGAGGATGTGAAAGATATTACGCATTCGAATGCTGAGGTGGAGAGACGCAAACGCAACTCGAAGGGCTGGTATGATGTGAGAACTGGTGAGGTTGTGGTTGTCTTGCCTAACAATCGCGATGTGGAGGATGTGGCTGCAACGGTGATGCACGAGACTGTGGCACACAAGGGACTTCGTGAACTTGTGGGCGAGGAACATTATGATGATTTCCTTGATGAGGTTTACGAGCATCTGCGTGGTGATTTGAAGCAGCGCGTTGATGCAGAAGCGGGGCGTTCGTTTGTTGATGATACTACCAAGAATGGAGAAAAAGCTAAGAACTACGAGCAGCACCGCAGAACTGCTGTTGATGAGCTGTTTGGAGACATGGCTGAGAAGCCCTTTGAGGAGTTCAGCGAGGGCGAGCGTACGCTGTGGCAGAAGCTCAAGGATGTTGTTCGTAAGCTATTGGATAAGTTCTTAGAATCTTTGAAGTTGCCGAAGTGGTTTGAGCTTGGCGATAATGAATTGCGCTATATGTTGTGGCGTAGCAAGGAGCGTTTGGAGCGTGGCAAGGAACACCCGATAGACCTTGCACGCGACATGGTGATGCGTGAGGAATTGGGGTTGAGTGAGGCAGCACGGATGCGTATGGGCGATACTCCCGACACTTTCAAGGCGCGCCAGAGACGAGCTGTAGAAGAGAAAGGTATTGTTATGCCTGGGCTTAATGAAGCGGAAGTGAAGGTGGTGGATGTGCCACGCCATTCCTATAAAGGAAACATTGCAGAAGCAACACGACAAGCCATTGATGCTGCCAAGTCGAAGTATGCACCTAACGGAGAGGCGAAGACTTTGCACTACAACAACTTCGGCGCAACGTTTGATTACTCTATTTCAGGAGGTGCAATAGAAGAAAGTCTCAACCCGAAGCAGCAAGCCAAGAGCGTCAACAAAGGCGTACACCTCGCAATGGCAGAACACCTCGACGAAATCATCGGACAAAGCATTGAAGTTGAGGAACACCCAGACTATTTGAAGAATGAGCGTGGAGAGCGCGACACACAGAAAGTCAATGGTGGCGCTTTGATGCACCGCTTCTATGGTGCAGTGGTTGTTGATGGTGTGCCGTATCGTGTCATGACATTGATGCGTGAGGAAGCAAATTCCAACATAGGAAATGGCATTCATGCCTATGAAGTACAAAAAATAGAAGTGCTCGACAATATGCCGAACACTTCTAATGGTGTGGGTAGCCATTCCCAATCAAAGATTGGTTCATCCTATCCACTTGCAAAGCTACTGAAAGATGTTGAGAAATCCTACGATTGCAAAGCTACTGAAAGATGTTGAGAAATCCTACGATAGTGGTAAAAAAGTTCTTGATGAGAGTCGAAAGGCAGACGAAAATCCTATTCTCTACCGCGACGGAGGAGAGACGGAGGATATTTGGAAGGATAAGAGTATGGGGCTACATGAGCGTACTACTGCTGCTGCTATGCGCCTTGCCGATAAGCACCAAGAGAATAAGACACTTCGCAATGATGCTATGCGCGCTATCGGCAACAACCTTGCAGATTTGCGCAAAGCAATGAGCCTGCAGCGTAAGTTTGATATGGCAACAGTGAAACACATGTTTCAAGACGGTATCATTAAGAAGTTATATGGGGCTATATTTTATATGATTTTGCTTTTAGGGATAGCAATAAATCTTATAGATTCATTTATTGATTATTTAGTTTTTTCATAAACATAAAATATGGACAAGCTCCTGTTGAACAAGTGCCTATCCATATTTACTTAATTATAAAATGTACTCGTTTATTCCTCTACGGCAGCTTGAGCTGCAGCGAGACGTGCAATAGGCACGCGGAATGGAGAACAGCTCACATAGTTAAGACCAACCTTGTGACAGAACTTAACTGAACTTGGTTCACCTCCATGCTCGCCGCAAATACCACATTTCAGTTCGGGACGAACAGAGCGCCCCTTTTCTACTGCCATGTTAATAAGCTGACCTACACCCTTTTGGTCGAGAACTTGGAATGGATCAACTTTCAAGATCTTCTTATCCAAGTAGACCGGCAAGAAACTTGCGATATCATCACGGCTATAACCGAAGGTCATCTGCGTCAAATCATTTGTTCCGAATGAGAAGTATTCTGCATGCGTAGCGATTTTATCAGCTGTAAGAGCTGCACGAGGAATCTCAATCATTGTGCCAACCTTGAACTTGATTTCGAGGCCTTGTTCTGCAAAAACCTTTGCAGCCTCTGCGCGAATCACGCGTTCTTGATTTTCAAACTCATGAACATTACCAACTAAAGGTACCATGATTTCGGGATGAGGATCAAGTCCTTCTTTTTTCAGTTCACAAGCAGCCATGAGAATAGCACGCGTTTGCATTGCAGTGATCTCGGGGAAAGTATTACCCAAACGGCAACCACGATGTCCCAACATGGGGTTATGCTCAGAAAGACTCTCAACGCGGTGCTTAATAGTCTCTACACTAACGCCCATTTCCTCTGCCATCGTCTGTTGGCCGAGAGTATCATGAGGAACAAACTCATGGAGTGGTGGATCAAGCAAGCGTACATTTACGGGATATCCGTTCATAGCTCTGAATAAGCCTTTGAAGTCTTCCTTCTGATAAGGTAATAACTTTGCCAAAGCACGTTCGCGACCTTCTGCATCTTCTGCTAGAATCATTTCGCGCATAGCGATAATCTTCTCATTATCGAAGAACATATGCTCTGTACGACAGAGGCCGATACCTACAGCTCCGAAACGGCTTGCAACTTCAGCATCATGTGGAGTATCAGCATTGGTACGTACCTGAAGATGTGTGTATTTGCTGCACAAATCCATCAGAGCTGCAAAATCATCGCTGAGTTCTGCTGCCTGCGTAGGAATTTCACCTTTGTAAACATGGCCGTTTGTACCATTCAGAGAGATATAGTCACCTTCTTTCAAAATCTGGCCATCAATTTCAATGATACGTTTTTTATAGTCAACATTTACAGCACCTGCACCGCTAACGCAACATTTACCCATACCTCGAGCAACCACTGCTGCGTGGCTCGTCATACCTCCACGAGCTGTCAAGATACCTTCTGCCTCGGCCATACCTGCAAGATCTTCAGGACTAGTTTCAAGACGAACGAGAATGACTTTATGTCCATCATGATGCCACTTTTCTGCATCATCAGCAAAGAATACGATCTGACCACAAGCTGCACCAGGACTTGCTGGGAGACCACGTGTAAGCTCTTTTGCTTGACTCAGTGCTTCCCTATTGAATACAGGGTGTAAAAGTTCGTCTAGTTTCAAAGGCTCGCAACGCTTAATGGCTGTTTTCTCATCAATCTTACCTTCACGAAGCAGATCCATTGCAATCTTAACCATTGCAGCTCCTGTACGTTTTCCATTACGTGTCTGAAGGAACCAAAGTTTGCCTTCCTGCACTGTAAACTCCATGTCCTGCATATCGCGGTAGTGATCTTCCAACTTAGTTTGCAGGGCATCTAATTCTTTGAACATCTCGGGCATAGCCTCCTCCATAGAAGGATATTTTGCAGCACGCTCTTCCTCAGAAATACCTTGTAATTCAGCCCAATGGCGGCTTCCTGCCAAAGTGATTTGCTGTGGAGTACGAATACCTGCAACTACGTCTTCGCCTTGTGCGTTTACCAACCATTCACCATTGAAGACATTTTCACCAGTTGCTGCATTTCGGCTAAAGCAAACACCTGTAGCACTAGTCTCGCCCATATTCCCAAAGACCATAGCCATTACGGTTACAGCTGTACCCCACTCTTGTGGAATTCCTTCCATCTTACGATAGAGGATAGCACGTTCGTTCATCCAACTATCGAATACAGCGCAGATAGCTCCCCATAACTGTTCCATAGGGTCATCGGGAAACTGTTTTCCAGTACGTTCCAAGATGGCATCCTTAAAGAGTTTCACCAAATTCTTCAGGTCTTCAGTGTCAAGTTCATTATCGGTCTTAACACCTTTTTGTTCCTTTACCTTCTCGATAATCTCCTCAAAAGGATCTATCTCTTCTTTTGAAGCTGGTTTCAGCTCCATCACTACATCGCCATACATTTGAACAAAGCGGCGATAAGCATCATAAGCAAAACGAGGATTTCCTGTTTTTTTTGCCAAGCCTTCAACAACAGTGTCGTTAAGGCCAAGGTTTAGAATAGTATCCATCATGCCAGGCATTGACGCGCGAGCACCTGAACGAACACTCAGTAAGAGAGGATTTTCCGCATCTCCAAACTTTTGGTTTGTCAAGTTTTCAATATGCGCCAAAGAACGTTCCACTTCATCTTTGATAAGTGCTACGACCTTGTCATGCCCAATCTCGTAGTATTCGTTGCAGACATCTGTTGTTATGGTGAACCCAGGAGGAACAGGGACTCCAATAAGGTTCATTTCTGCGAGGTTGGCACCTTTGCCACCTAATTCGTTACGCATATCAGCGCGACCTTCTGCTTGGCCGTTACCAAATGTGTAAACTCTCTTTCCGCCCTTCATAGCCATTTTGAAGTTTTTTAAATTTATAATTTGAGAATAATAGGCAAAATTATATTTTTCTGCTCACTCAACAAAGCGTTTTACTAGTTTTATATATTCTTCTATTAACATTTGAGAGGAATTAAATGTCATTATATGTACTTTCTTTCAACTTTTCTTAATTTATAACTTGGAAAAATGATTATTTCAGAAGACTGAGATATAATCATCTTAGAATATCTAGAAAGTTTATCCTCGTTTACAAGAAATAAGCAAGAGAAATGCCGCCTCTAAATATAGCTTCAATTATAAAAATCAATGAAAATTGATATGTCTCTCAAAAAACATCGTCCGACATAACTACAAAGATGCACCTTTCGCCATTCCGTCAAAAAGCGACTATAAAACTTATATAAGATTATCAAGAAGATCCTTATTGCGTAAAAAATGCAATAAGAATGTCAGTTGATAGCATAAGGCTATCAGCTGACTTCTTTATTGTATATTTTGCAAAATATAATAGTTTCGAGTAAAGGAGAGTACTTATAGTGGGAAGCCTTCCGCCTTTAGTATATCCAGAAGTTTCTGGCGATGGTCACCTTGAATAATAATATCTCCATTTTTAACACTCCCTCCTACTCCACATTTCTGCTTCAAAAGTTTACAAAGTTTTTTCATGTCAGCGTCAGTACCAACGAAACCTTTTACGATTGTAACCGTCTTGCCAGCACGACCTGATCGTTCCATACTCAAATGAAGTTTTTGCTGGTGGTTCAAAAGCTTTTTAGGTTCATCCTCTTCACATTCTGAATAATCATAGCCTGGATTTGTAGAAAAAACAACTCCTCTACGCTTTTTTCGAATAACGTATGGTTTATTCTTAGCTTCTTCACCTTCACATCTCTCACCAAGAGCAGCTAAGGCACTTTTCCAATCTGTTCCGGTCATATCAACAACCACTGCCGTCAAGATTACAGACAGTCCCTATAGATTCTACATCAGATCTTAACCCCACATCTTCAAGTCTAAAAGTTATAGCACCATCTTCAAGCAAAAAACAGGGTATTCCTACTGCTCCTTGCTTTTTCACTTTGTCAAAGGCAGGATGCGAATCACGCAATTTTAGGAATTGTTTTAGATTGCGAATGTGTTTACTAATATCTATCAATTCAAAACGAGAATCATTTTTAATTTGCCCTTCGATATCTTCACAATCAGGGCAGGTATTCATAACAAAAACTTTTATCATGTCAGGATTATTCTTTGATATAGAAACAAGTATAAAACGAAAATAAGAAGAATTACGAGAGGAGCATTTACTAGTCAAAAAAAATTCCAAATCCACAAAACACAAATAGCACCTAATACGCAGAAAACGAAATTGCTTAAAACTCCTTTATCAAAAAGTTCTATATTCAACACACAACTAATAAAAGAACCAGCGTAACTGCCTATTATTCCTATAAATAGGTTCTAACAGCACCCCTTTCCTTCACCGCTCATAATACGATTAGCAACACATAACCAATAACAATCCCTGTCAAGATGGAGCATGCTGTGAATTCTCCAATATGTTCAAGCATTTCTTCGTTTTACAGTTTTACAGTATCTGTCATTACTTAATCTTAAAGAAACATACGTCAAGCGTTCCTTTCTTAAATTATTTTTTTGCAAATGTAGTAAAAAAGGAAGGATAAGAATAATTCTAAAATACTAAATATATACGCATCTCTTAGTGACAGCTAAGAGTCTGACAGGTCCTTCATTTATTTGCACATGATGAGTACAAAAGTTGCCCAACAAAATCGCATCTTATAGCAAATGTTTTATTGGGCAACTAAAAAAAGCAGTATTTATCGTTATTTCTTCTTTGCAAAACTATCTTTCAAGCCAACAGTACGGTTAAAAATAAGGTGCTCTGGCGTTGAGTCGTCATCGAAGGTAAAATAACCAATACGTTGGAACTGCAGGTAACGAGTAAGTCCTGGATGTGCCGCATAGGACTCAACATAGCCATTTACGACTCTCTTTGAGTCAGGGTTTAACAATTCACGGAAATCACGCTCGTCAGCAGCAGGGTTCTCAATACTGAAAAGTTTATCATAAATACGAACCTCCGCAGGTAGACAATGGTTGGCACTAAGCCAATGTAAAGTACCCTTCACTTTACGATCAGCTCCGGGCATACCACTCTTACTCTCAGGATCATATTCACAATAAATTTCCTCTATATTACCTGCTTCATCTTTCTTGCATCCTGTACATTTTACAATATATGCATTCTTCAAACGAACTTCTTTACCAGGAACCATTCGGAAAAACTTCTTCGGGGCATCTTCCATGAAATCATTGCGTTCAATCCAAAGTTCACGACTAAATGTTATTGAATGAGTTCCTTCTGCTTCATTCTCTGGATTATTTACTGCAAGCATTTCCTCTGAAGCTCCTTCTGGATAATTCGTTACAATGAGTTTCACTGGATCGAGGACAGCACTAAGACGCAAGGCTCGATTATTTAAATCTTCTCTTGCTGCAGCTTCCAACATAGAATAATCATTAAGCGCATCATATTTCGTATAACCAATCATATTGATGAACTTGCGGATTGATTCAGGAGAATAACCACGGCGACGTAAACCACAAACTGTCGGCATACGAGGGTCATCCCAACCATCTACAAGATGTTCTTGAACAAGAGCAAGAAGTTTTCTCTTTGACATAACAGTATATGTCAAATTAAGACGATTGAATTCAAACTGACGTGGACGATTATCATCTAAGTCTTTTTGTTCCTTCAGTTCATCGATAAAAAAGTCATAGAGAGGACGATGAGGAACGAACTCCAATGTACAAATAGAATGTGTCACCCCCTCAAAGAAGTCGCTTTGACCATGAGCAAAATCGTACATAGGATAAGCTTTCCACGTGTCACCTGTGCGATGATGATGATGTTTTATAATTCGATAAATCACTGGATCGCGAAAGTGCATATTGGGGTTGGCCATATCAATTTTTGCGCGTAGTACCATCTTACCTTCCTCAACCTCTCCCGTATTCATCTTTGAAAAGAGTTCCAAATTTTCCTCAATGGGGCGATCCCGATAAGGACTTGGAGTGCCAGCTTCAGTTGGAGTTCCTTTCTGAGCAGCTATTTCCTCGCTAGATTGCTCATCTACGTAGGCTTTGCCCTCTTTTATTAAACGAACGGCAAAATCCCATAATTGTTGGAAATAGTCAGAAGCATAATAAATATTCTCCCACTTGAAGCCCAACCATTCTATGTCACGCAAAATTGCGTCAACATATTCGGTATCTTCCTTTTGAGGATTAGTATCATCAAAACGCAAATTACATACTCCACCAAATTTTTCAGCTACGCCAAAATCCATACATATAGCCTTTGCATGACCTATATGAATATATCCATTGGGTTCAGGTGGAAAGCGTGTTTGCAGACGCCCCCCGTTCTTCCCTGCAGCCAAATCATCCTTTACAATCTGCTCAATAAAGTTCAGATTTTCTTTCATTGGTTCTTCTATTGATGTAGTCATATCTTTTTACTCGTTCGTTTTTTAATTAGCCATCTCTGACATAAATTTGATTCGTACTAATCGTATTTCGTCTTCTTCATATTCGGAGAGTTCTTCAAGGGCGACATCTATATCGTCTGTATCTGACTCTCGAAAATACTCATAAATTGCATCTACAACATCTGGATCCATAACGTCTTCTATGAAATAATCTATATTTATTTTATTTCCACTATAATAAACAATAGATTCTATTTCATCTAAAAGTTCCTCGAATTCAATACCATTTGCAGTAGCAATATCATCCAATGCAACTTTTCTATCTATTGCTTGAATGATTGCTATCTTTAGTTTTGAATTTTTAGCAACGGTACGAATACGAATGTCCTCTGGGCGGTCAATATCATTATCTACACAGTACTTACGGATCAAATCACAGAAAGCTTGTCCATAACGCTTAGCCTTTCCTTCACCAACACCAGGAATATTCTTTAATTCCTCCAATGTCTGTGGAAAGACCGTTGCCATAGCTTCTAATGAAGGATCCTGGAAGATCACATAAGGAGGAACTTGCAGTTCTTTAGACATCTTCTTTCGCAAACCTAAAAGCATGTCATACAATTCTGGAGCAACTGCGCAATCAGCTCCACTCTGCACAGGTTCAGTAGTAGAGGTTTCACTATAGTCCTGGTCTTCAATGATTTGGAAAGATACAGGTTCTTTCATAAACCGACGTCCTTTATCCGTAATCTTTAAAACACCATAATTTTCTATTTCTTTATTGAGATAACCAGTTAGTAGTGCTTGACGGATTACTGCATTCCAAAGATGTTCATCTTTATCCTCTCCGCATCCAAAATCATCTAATTCATAGTGTTTATAATCCCGGACACTCTCCGTTTTATGTCCCATAAGAATATCCTTAATATGTTCCGCTCTGAAGACTTCCTTCGTTGCAAGAACCACATTAAGAACTTTCTCCAATTCTTCTTTAGCTTCCACTTTCTTTTTTGGATTTAAACAATTGTCGCAATTTCCACAATTATCTTTAGGGTATTCCTCTCCGAAGTAATGTAAAAGCAATTTACGACGACAGATAGAACTCTCTGCATAAGCTGCTGTCTCTGCCAAAAGTAAATAGCCTATTTCTCGCTCTTGCTCTCCTTTCTTTTCCATAAATTTCTCCAATTTCTTCAAATCATCAGGAGAATAGAATGTAATGCATTTTCCTTCACCATCATCACGTCCAGCTCTACCGGTTTCTTGATAATAGCCTTCAAGACTTTTAGGAATATCATAATGAATAACAAAACGAACATCCGGTTTGTCTATGCCCATACCAAAGGCAATTGTAGCAACAATCACGTCAATGTCTTGCATAAGAAATAGATCTTGAGTCTGCGAACGTTCATCAGGCTCTAAGCCTGCATGATATGGCTTTGCCTTTATCTCGTTAGCCTGCAATACTTTTGCCAGTTCATCAACGGTCTTGCGACTTAAACAATAAATAATACCACTTTTACCTGCATTCTGACGAATGAAGGTAACAATTTCTTTGTTAATCTCTTTAGTCTTAGGCCTAACTTCGTAATACAGATTGGCCCTATTAAAAGAACTCTTAAATTCATCCGCATCTTGAATGCCAAGACTCTTCTTGATATCAAGTCGAACCTTGTCAGTCGCAGTTGCAGTTAAAGCTATAATAGGAGCACGGCCAATTTCATCTACAACCAATCGAATATTTCTGTATTCTGGACGAAAGTCATGTCCCCATTCAGATATACAATGAGCTTCATCTACAGCATAGAAGCTAATCTTTATGGTTTTCAAAAACTCCACATACTCGCGTTTTGCCAAAGATTCAGGAGCGACATAGAGAAGTTTTGTTTTACCTGAAAGTATATCTGATTTTACTTGGTCAATATCGCTTTTATTAAGTGAGGAGTTTATAAAATGAGCGACACCATCTTCTTCACAGGTATGACGAATTGCATCCACTTGATTCTTCATCAATGCTATTAGCGGGGATATTACAATTGCCGTTCCTTGCATCAACAAAGAAGGCAACTGATAACACATACTCTTTCCTCCACCTGTAGGCATCAGAACAAAGACATCCTTACCACTAAGCAAGGATAGAATAATGTCTTCTTGGTTCTTCTTGAAACAATCAAAACCAAAATACTTCTTTAGTGCTCTATGTATTTCAGACCTTTCTATCATACCATTATATGTCCTCATGATATATACATATTACTATGTTTCGGCAGAACAAAGATAAAACAAAGTTTTAGAAATGTCTATACAAAAACTAATGAAATCGGCTATATTTTTAACAAAGCTCCCCTATATCTAATCTATAACACAAGAAAAATCCAGCCAATCTCACTTTGTTAGGCAAAGATGGAATTAGCTGGATTATAAAATTGGTGTATTGTTAAATAAAATAGAGATTAAGCAAGTTTACCTCTTTCTTTCTCAAACTCCTGTTCTGCGTATTCGCGTGTAATGATCAATTTCTTCTTTCGCGTAGAAGGGGTCTCATACATGACATTCATCATAATACTCTCCATTATCGAGCGCAATCCACGTGCACCAAGTTTATATTCAAGTGCTTTATTTACGACATAATCCAACGCTTCATCTTCAAACTCAAGAGTAACACCATCTAAGCGAAAAAGCTCAATATATTGCTTCACCAAACTATTTTTGGGTTCAGATAGGATACGCCGCAACGCTTCTTTATCTAAGGGATTAAGATATGTCAAAACAGGTAGACGCCCAATGATTTCTGGGATAAGTCCAAAACTCTTCAGATCCATGGGCTCTATATACTGCATTAAATTCTTTGGATCTATTTTTTTTATATTGCCCACGGAATTATAGCCAACAGTATGAGTGTTGAGGCGCTGAGCTATTTTCTTCTCTATTCCATCGAACGCTCCACCACAAATAAAGAGAATATTTCGTGTATCAATATGGATATAATCTTGATCTGGATGTTTCCGTCCTCCTTTGGGAGGAACATTTACCACAGATCCTTCAAGCAATTTTAACAAACCTTGCTGAACGCCTTCTCCACTCACATCGCGAGTGATACTGGGATTATCTGCTTTACGAGCAATTTTATCTATTTCGTCAATAAAAACTATACCTCGCTCAGCGCGTTCTTTATCATAGTCAGCTTCCTGTAAAAGACGGCTCAAGATACTCTCCACATCCTCTCCAACATATCCAGCTTCTGTAAAAACAGTAGCATCCACAATAGTAAAAGGAACATCCAAAAGATTTGCTATAGTACGCGCCAGTAAGGTTTTTCCCGTACCAGTAGTTCCTACCATAATGATGTTAGATTTATCAATACTCACATCATCTTTCTTCGCGGTATCTTCTAACTTGATTAACCTTTTATAATGGTTATAAACAGAGACACTAAGATAGCGTTTTGCATCGTCTTGACCTATTACATACTGATCAAGGTATTCCTTAATTTCCTTAGGTTTTGGGATATCTCGTAGGTTGATAGGCCGATTACTTTTCTTATTGCGATCAGACGAAGAATTAGAATAGAGTCCTGCGTCTTTAAGTACTAGCGATGCTCTTTCAATACAATCATTACAAATACATCCTTCTGGGCCAGAAAGCAATAAATCTACTTCATCCTCATTTCTTCCACAAAAGGAACAATGCTTTTTATTAGACATTCTTATTATTTTTTCGTAAAAATCTGATCTATCATACCGTATGCCTTTGCATCTTCACTTGTCATCCAATAGTCACGATCACTATCAGCCCAGACTTTATCAAATGATTGATGACTATGATCTGCTATAATAGTGTAAAGTTCTTTTTTCAACTTCTGAATTTCACGAGCAGTAATCTCAATATCACTTGCTTGTCCTTGTGCCCCCCCCATTGGTTGATGAATCATCACACGACTATGCGGTAACGCCCAACGCTTTCCTTCTTTACCAGCTACAAGTAAGACTGCAGCCATACTCGCTGCCATACCAGTACATATCGTGGAAACCTCAGAGCCAATGAACTGCATAGTGTCATAAATTCCCAGGCCTGCATACACACTACCACCTGGACTATTGATATAGATAGAAATATCTTTCCCTGGATCAGCAGAATCTAAATAGAGTAATTGTGCTTGAAGTGTATTAGCAGTATAGTCATCAATTTGAGTCCCCAAAAAGATTATTCTATCCATCATAAGACGACTAAATACATCCATCTGTGTCACGTTCAATTGTCGTTCCTCTAGGATGTAGGGATTCAAGTACTGAGCTTGTGCCTTCACAGCAGAATCTATTGTCATACTGCTAATGCCCTTTGATAGAGCAAATTTCTCAAAATCTGATTTTATCATATTAATTGACGTCTATTCCTTTATTATAATACGTTATAGAGAGGAACACTACAAAGCTTATGCCAAAAGCTAAACTTATTTTTATTAAAGATTCTTGTCTCTTAGCAAATAGGGGTCAACCTTATTGGCTGCCCCTACTCTACTAGTCATAATCTTATAACAAAAATTTAGTCTTTCTTTTCTTCAAAAAGCTTACCGAAGTTTTCTTGAGAAATAGCTGTACGTTTCAGTTTTACTACTTTTTTAAGAACATCTGTTAACTTTTTATCGATAGCACGTTCTACTAGACCATTCACTTGATTTTGATCTTTGAGCATCTGTTGTGCATATTGCTCTAGATATTCATCTGGAATATTTGCCATGCCGTACTGAGCAAACTGGAATCGAGCAGCCTCAAGTGCTGTTGCTTTAATATCTTTATCTTCAACTTTCACCTTGTTAGCCTCAGCCAATTGCTCTTTAATGAGATGCCACTTCAATTCCTTAATGCTGTTTTCAAAATTCTCCTCAACAAAGCTCGCATCTTTGTCTTTATTATTTGCAATCATTATACGCTTCAGCATCTCGTTAGGGAATTCCAGTTCACCCACCTTCTTTTCTGCATAAGCACGAAGATCAAGCAGGAACTTATAGTCGCTATCTGCCTCAAACTGCTTAGCAAGTTGTTCTTTCACCTTTTCGCGGAATTCTTCCTCGTTCTTTATGGTATCCTTGCCAAAAATACGATCGAAGAACTCTTGATTGAGTTCCGCTGGAACATAGCGACTGATTTCATCAATCTGGAAGCTAAAGTTGCCTTTATGTTTTTCTGCCTCCTCTTTTGTTATATGAAGAAGAGAGGCCAACTCCGTATCACCATAAGCTTCAGCAGGATTGAACGTCAGAACATCATTCTTCTTTGCACCATCAAAGATTTTCTTTTGATCTTCAGACTGCATATACTGAGGCATAAGGCTACCCTTTTCTACTTGTACACCTCCCTCGATAGGCTGACCGTCTTGGCCAAGTTCTGCAAGCAGACCGCGAAGGATATCCCCCTCTTTATATTCCTCTACTTCTTCTGGGTGACCAGCTTGCTGTGTCAAAGCTTTTACCTGCTGATTAATTTGTTCCTCACTCACCTCGATTGCATAATAATCAATAGAGTCTTTGTCTGTAAGTTCAATCTTGAATTCTGGTGTAAGAGCTACATCAAAAGCAAATTCAAATTCATCTTGATTTTCGATATCTTGAGTTTGCTGTTGCTCATTTGGTAATGGTTCGCCCAGGATATTTAGCTTTTCTTCACGAATATAAGAGAAGAGCTTGTCAGAAAGAAGCTTATTGATAGTTTCCATCTTAGCCTGAGCACCATATATTTTCTTAGCCATGCCAAAAGGAATTTTACCAGGACGAAAGCCTGGCATCTGAGCCTTCTGACAGAAGTTTTTAATTGCTTTTGTTACGTCAGCCTCATAGTCAGCTTTCTCCATCTTCAAAGTGATGACAGCAGTAACGGGCGTTTTCTTTTCTAATGAGATATTCATATTATTAATTATATTTGTTTTCGCTTTGAGAATTCGGCTTGCAAAAATAACACATTCTTCTTAGAGCATCAAATTATTATATGTCTTTTTTGCCTAAACTAAATCTCTCCTCACATTGTATCAAACATCATCAATGTGTTTTATCTTATTCTCCGTAAATATCTTTGGCACAACAAATAGCAATGAAGCTATATACACTTGAACCTCAATCTCATGCATTCCACAACTACTCAGGTATAAAACAAAAGTAAGAATTATCTGCTTCCTCATATATTAAACAATCGTTTTATTTGACAACTAACTTCTTTGTTTTAGAAAATAGACCAATAAAGTTCTTATATATCCCGACAGAACAAACGATAATGCATTCTATTTCCTAAATAAAAAACTACAGTATACGTAAATTTCCAAGTATCAAAATACACATTTCACTCATTTTGTCCAAAAAATCAATAAAGAAGTCAGCTCATACCCTTATTATATTTCGAAATACTCTTATTCTATTTTAAAATAGCATTATTATATTTCTAAATTTCAGGCAGAAATATATCTTCTTCCTCGAAAATTTAAAACAATCTTATACTACTCCAGTTCTTAAAATTTGTGCCATTTTGCTCTCTGAAAAGAAAATTGATTTTCAAGCCATCCTCGATAGTTTAGAATATGAATTTTATTTACAAACATAAGGTTGTTTTACAAAAAATAAGGACGAATACTTACTCTATATAGATTTATATTAAACGTCACCAACTAATTCTCTTTCAGGCGATGCACAGAGAGTTACTTTGCCCTCTCGTGGAAAAAGTGTAACTTTGCATTCGTAAAAAACGAAATTCAAAGAATGATTACAGTTACAAACCTGGCCATCCAGTTTGGCAAACGCGTCTTATATAAAGATGTGAATATGAAGTTCACTAATGGCAACATTTATGGTATTATTGGTGCCAACGGAGCCGGAAAGTCCACGCTATTAAAAGCTATCAGCGGTGAATTAGAGCCCACGAAAGGTAGTATTGAATTAGGACCAGGTGAACGCTTGAGTGTCCTTTCTCAAGACCACTTTAAGTTTGACGAGCATAGCGTTTTAGAAACAGTACTTATGGGCCACACAACAATGTGGAGCGTTATGAAAGAACGCGAATCTCTTTATTCAAAAGAAGATTTTAGCGATGAAGATGGTATCCGAGTAGCAGAATTAGAAGATAAATTTGCGGAGATGGGTGGCTACACGGCAGAGAATGATGCAGCAGCCCTGCTTGAAGGCCTTGGCATAAAGGTTGAACTTCACAATAAGTTGGTTGGAGAACTCTCTGGTAAAGAAAAGGTTCGCGTCATGCTAGCACAAGCACTATTCGGAGAGCCTGACAATCTGTTATTGGATGAGCCAACCAATGACTTGGACCTTGAAACTGTAGAGTGGCTAGAAGACTATTTAGGCAACTTTGAACACACTGTTCTCGTCGTTAGTCACGACCGCCATTTCCTTGATCAAGTCTGCACACACACAGTTGATATCGATTTTGGCAAAGTAACCCTCTACGCCGGTAACTACTCCTTCTGGTATGAATCATCTCAGCTTGCACTACGACAAGCTCAGAATCAGAAACAAAAGTCGGAGGAGAAGAAAAAAGAGTTAGAAGAATTCATTCGCCGCTTTTCTGCTAATGCAGCAAAGAGCCGTCAAACAACTAGTCGTAAGAAGATGTTGGAAAAACTTAATGTCGAGGAAATTAAACCCTCTACGCGTAAGTATCCAGGTATTATCTTCCAAATGGAACGTGAACCAGGTAATCAAATCCTTGAAGTTAACGATCTAAAAGCCACGACTGAAGACGGAGAGATTCTATTTAGCAATGTCACTTTCAACGTAGAACAAGGAGAAAAGGTAGTATTTATCAGCCATGACCCACGTGCCATGACAGCCCTTTTTGAAATCATCAATGGCAATACTAAACCTATACAAGGAAGCTATAAATGGGGTATTACCATTACAACAGCTTATCTCCCCTTGGATAATACGAAATTCTTCAATACGGATTTAAACATGCTCGATTGGCTGAGCCAATTTGGTGTAGGAAACGAAGTGTTCTTCAAAGCCTACCTAGGACGAATGCTCTTCAAGGATGAAGACATTCAGAAGAAAGTCAGTGTACTTAGCGGTGGTGAAAAAATGCGTTGTATGATAGCACGTATGCAACTCAACAATGCAAACTGCTTAATATTGGATACTCCAACAAATCACTTGGATATGGAAAGTATTCAGGCATTCAATAACAACTTGAAACTCTTTAAAGGCAATATCCTCTTTGCCAGTCACGACCATGAGTTTATCAATACTATTGCAAATCGCATCATAGAACTTACTCCCAATGGGTGCATTGACAAACTGATGAATTATGAAGATTACATCCATGATGAACATATCAAGGAATTAAGAGATAAGATGTATGTAAAATAAAACAGCCAGCTCTTCTGAGCTAAAACTGGTATACAATTTGTATTATTTCACATAGTATACAATTTACATTATAATATCATGTCAAAAAATAAACATTATAACAAAGAGGAACAAGAAATCCATTTAAAAGATACAACAGAAAGGCGAAGTAATCAGGCAAACGAAACAACTCTTCAAGCTGACGCAGAAGGAGATGTTCAAAAAGAAAAAATTACAACAGAAGAGAAACTTGCAGCTGCAGAAGAAGAAAACGCAAAACTGAAGGATCAATTATTGCGCCAAATTGCGGAATTCGACAACTACCGGAAACGCACACTAAAGGAGAAGGCTGAACTCATTCTGAACGGAGGAGAAAAGACACTCTCCTCTTTACTTCCCATTTTGGACGATTTGGAACGTGCTGAAAAGAATATCCAAGAAAACACTAATATTGAGACTCTCAAAGAAGGTTTAGATCTCGTTTTCAAGAAGTTCCGTGACACACTGGAGAAGCAAGGATTGAAAGCAATTGAGACAAAAAATCAGGATTTTAATACAGATTTTCATGAAGCTATTGCCATGATTCCTGTACCCGAAGGAGATCAAAAAGGGAAAGTTATAGATTGCGTTCAAACGGGTTATACACTTAATGATAAAGTCATACGCCATGCAAAGGTGGCTGTAGGTCAATAAAAGAACATGGAAGAAGACTACTACAAGATTCTAGGTGTCGAAAAGGATGCAACGACGGATCAAATAAAAAAAGCCTATCGCCGCACAGCCATAAAATATCATCCTGATCGCAACCCTAATAATAAAGAAGCTGAAGAAAAATTCAAACAGGCAGCTGAGGCCTATGAAGTACTGAGTGATCCTGAAAAGCGTGCAAAATATGACCAGTTTGGAAAAGCAGGTGTTGACGGGAGTACTGGAGGATTTGGAGGCTTCGATGCTAGTGGCATGGATCTCAATGATATCATTCGCAACTTTGCACAAAATTTTGGTTTTGGAGGATTCGGTGGTTCATTTGACGACGCAAGTAGCACAGGTCCACGTAAATACCAAGGCAGCGATTTGAGAGTTAAAGCAAAGCTCACGTTGCAAGAAATGGCACAAGGCGTCACAAAGAAATATAAGGTTCAAAAAGATATAACTTGCCCCGAATGCCACGGAAGCGGATGTGAAAAGGATTATAAGCCAGAAAATTGTACTACTTGTCAAGGACGTGGCTATGTACTACACACACGACAGTCTTTTTTTGGCATGACTCAAGTACAGGAACCTTGCCCAACATGTCATGGAGAAGGCACAGTTATAAAAAAACCTTGTAGTCATTGTCATGGTGAAGGAATTGTCAAAGGCGAAGAGATTGTAGAAGTAAAGATTCCTGCAGGTGTCATGGAAGGTATGATTGTTAATGCTCATGGCAAAGGCAATGCAGGCAAGCATAATGGCATTCCTGGTAATATTCAAGTAGTCATTGAAGAGATACCCCACCCTGAACTAATTCGTGATGGACAGGATTTAATATATAATTTATTACTAACTATCCCTCAAGCTGTCCTAGGAGATTCCGTTGAAATCCCAACCATAGATGGGAAGGCTAAAATAAATATTAAAGCAGGCACACAACCTGGGACAACGCTTCGCCTCCGTGGCAAGGGGCTACCAGCAATTAAGGGATATGGTTATGGAACTGGAGATATTATTGTCAATGTCAGTATATATATTCCTGAAACCTTATCAAAAACAGAGAAAAGAATTTTTGAAGATCTAAAAGATAGCGAGAATATCCAAAGCTCTCCATCTATTAAAGATAAGATTTTCAAAGCTTTCAAAAATTATTTTAAAGCTTAACTATAATAGCTCCTTTCTACTGAAAGGAGCTTTTTCGATATGAACTACTCGGAAACTATTCATTATTTATTTAATGTAACACCTCTATTCCAAAATCTTGGAGCAGGGGCTTACAAGTCCGGACTACGAACAACAGAGACTCTTGATGAGCATTTTGGACATCCACACCATAGATTTCGCAGCATTCACGTAGCAGGAACAAATGGGAAAGGAAGTTGTAGTCATACCATAGCAGCTATACTTCAAGCTGCGGGTTATAAAGTTGGTTTGTTTACCTCTCCGCATCTACTAGATTTTCGTGAACGAATCCGCATCAATGGAATAATGATTCCAGAACAATATGTAATTGATTTTGTGGAAAAAGAAAAGAGTTTTTTCGAGCCTCTCCATCCGTCGTTCTTTGAAATTACAACAGCTATGGCCTTCAAGTATTTTGCAGAAGAACATGTGGATGTAGCTGTCATTGAAGTTGGATTAGGAGGACGCTTGGATTGCACTAATATCATTAAGCCAGAACTCTCTATCATAACTAATATAAGTTTTGATCACCAACAGTTCTTAGGCAATACACTTACAGAAATTGCAGGAGAAAAAGCAGGTATCATAAAAAGAGATATACCTGTTATTATTGGAGAGACAGTACCAGAAACTCGGCTTGTTTTTAAAGAAAAGGCTAAAACAGTAGATACAAGGATTATCTTTGCAGAAGATGCTCCTATTGTTCTGAAATCTTTTGTTAATGGAAAGAACTTTAGAGTCTATAACACAACCATCTACGGAGAGATTTTTGGAGCACTAACAGGAGATTGCCAAGATAAAAATACAAACACAATTCTTACCGCGATTACTCATTTAGACTGTTTCAAGATTCCACTACAAGCAATTTTAAGAGGCTTTGCAGAAGTTTGCGAAACGACGGGACTCATGGGACGCTGGCAATATATACAAAAAAATCCCACAGTTGTTTGTGATACAGGTCATAATATGGGAGGATGGAAATACTTGGGAGAACAATTGACTAAAATCAGCCAAGAGCAAACCCTCAAAATTGTCTTCGGTATGGCCAACGATAAAGACATTGATGGAGTTTTAGAGATTCTTCCTAAAACCGCGCAATACTATTGGGCTCACGCTAGTGTTGATAGAGCACTTACTGAATCACAGCTTGAAGAAATTGCAGCAAAATATGCACTACGAGGAAAAAAATTCACAACAGTAGAAGCGGCATATAAACAAGCACTTCTAGAGGCTTCAGCAAATGATTTCATTTTTGTAGGAGGCAGCAACTTTGTTGTATCAGATCTTTTATCTTATCTTAATCGCCTAGAAGCATAGGAATGCCACAAAATACGATACGATCGTGCTAACATCTGTTTAGACAAGAATCACCAATTATGTCAGCAGAAGTTAGCACATTCTTTTATATATTTGTTAAAATACTATAAGCCATGAAAAACTAAAGAGAAAACCACGTGGTTATTATTAGTTTCCACAGTATCTTTGCATTTGTAAAATCTATATTCAGATACAACTGAGTAAAAGAATAATAAACAACTCGGACTACTTGAAACAATAAAACATCATAGATAAAAAGAATTATGAGAAGATTTGTCTATTTAGCACTCGGTATCATCCTATTTGCCGGTTGCAGCAAGAAACAACAAGGTTTGCCAGACGCAGACAACAGTTATGCAGTAGAAACTGTCAATTCGTCTAGTGCAGACTTAAACACAACTTATCCTGCTACAATAAGGGGTATTCAAGATGTTGAAATTCGTCCAAAAATCTCGGGTAATATAACTCAGATCTATGTAGCTGAAGGACAGACTGTCCATCGCGGACAAATATTATTCACCATTGATAGCGAACAGTATGCTGCAGCCGTAAGAGCTGCGGAGGCTCAAATCAAAGTATGCCAAGCAAATATTGCCACCCAACGGCTGACAGTTGCCAATCAACGCCTACTTCATTCTAAACAGATTATAAGTGATTATGCTATGAAGTCGGCAGAGAATCAATTACAAGCACTACAGGCTCAACTAGCGAGTGCACAAGCACAATTATCCAGTGCACGCGATAACCTTAAATGGTGTACTGTCAGCAGTCCTGCTGATGGTGTCATCGGTCTTCTTCCTTATAAAGTTGGTACACTTGTTGGTCCATCTATGGCTGAAGCATTTACAACTGTCAGCAATATAGAGCGTGTCCACATTTATTTTTCAATGACGGAAAAACAACTTTTAGCTATGGCTCGCACTGGCAATGGAGGAGTGAAAGCTGCAATCAAAAACATGCCAAATGTTCGATTAAAGTTAGCAGATGGGACTATGTATGATGAATATGGAACTATTGATGCCGTTAGTGGAATAATCAACCAATCAACAGGTGCCGTACAGATGCGCGCAACATTCTCAAATAGTCGTCATTTACTCCACAGTGGAGGAACCGGTAATATCCTTTTGCCCACTATTGTAAGCAATACAATAAAAGTACCTCAGGCAGCAGTCACAGAGATTCAAGATAAAAAATTTGTTTACATTGTTGGTGCCAAGAATAAAGTCAAAAGCACTGAAATTACTGTTGAGGAACAGAACGATGGTACATACTATTATGTAACAAGTGGATTAAAAGCGGGTGATCGCATTGTTATAGAAGGTGTTCAGAACCTAAAGAATGATATGGAGATCAAGCCTATCACTCCTCAGCAAGCAGCAGAAAAAAGAGCACAAGCTGCAAAAGATGTAAAAGAGGGGAAACTCCCGTTTTAACACTTAAAGTATTGATATCATGTCGTTAGATAGATTTATAAATCGGCCTGTACTGTCTACCGTTATTTCGATTTTCATTGTAATTCTCGGTATCATCAGTATCACATCACTGCCCATTACGCAGTATCCAGAAATTGCACCCCCAACTGTTTCGGTAGCAACCTCATACACTGGTGCAAATGCTCAGTCTGTACTCAACTCTGTGATCATGCCTTTGGAAGAACAGATCAATGGTGTAGAGAATATGGACTATATGACATCCACCGCAACAAATACTGGCCAGGCAAATATTTCCATCACGTTCAAACAAGGGACTGATGCGGATATGGCTGCCATCAACGTACAGAACCGTGTAAGCATGGCGCAAGGTCTTCTTCCAGCGGAAGTAACACGTGTAGGTGTCATCACTCAAAAGCGTCAGAATTCTAAGCTAGTGGTTTTCTCCCTCGTTGACATGGAAGATAAATACTCGCAAGAATTCCTCGACAACTATGCAAAAATTAATGTTGTCCCGCAGATACAGCGTATTAAAGGAGTGGGTGAAGCCATGGTCATAGGTTCTGACTATTCGATGCGTATATGGCTAGATCCAGCTAAAATGGCGGAATATCACCTGATGCCTTCTGATGTCACAGCAGCCTTAGCCACTCAAAATATTGAGGCAGCTCCTGGTACTCTCGGTGAACGCGAAAATCAAACATATCAATACACTCTTACATGGAAAGGACGCCTCTCTACTGAAACAGAATTTGGTGATATTGTTATCAAGGCATTGCCAGAGGGGGAAGTTCTGCGCTTGAAAGATGTTGCAAAAATTGAATTAGGTAGCAGTAGTTACAGCTTTGGTGGCAAGGTAAATGGGCATAAAGCCGTCCCATGTATTGTCTTCCAGCTTTCAGGAACAAATGCTACTGAAACAGTAAGCAATATCACGAAATTCCTTGATGCCCAATCTGCATCCCTTCCCAACGGAATGGAGTTTGTGCAAGCACAAAATGTAAACGACTTCCTTTTTGCATCAGTAGAGGAAGTTATCAAGACTTTGCTTGAAGCTTTTATCCTAGTATTCTTAGTCGTCTATATTTTCTTGCAAGATATGCGTTCTACGCTCATCCCTGCCATTGCAATCCCCGTCAGTCTGATAGGTGCATTCTTCGGTATGAGTCTCTTAGGATTTTCTATCAACCTACTCACACTGAATGCTCTTGTCTTGGCCATTGCGATTGTGGTAGATGATGCGATCATTGTAGTAGAAGGTGTTCACGCAAAGTTAGACCAGGGCTACTCTTCAACAAAGAAGGCCTCCATTGATGCCATGCGCGAACTGGGCGGTGCTCTTGTCAGCATTACGCTCATCATGATGGCAGTATTTATTCCAGTAAGCTTTATCAGTGGAACGTCCGGAATCTTCTATCGCCAATTTGGTCTGACAATGGCTATCTCCATATTCTTCTCTGCCTTAAATGCTCTTACGCTATCACCTGCCTTGTGCGCAATCTTCTTAAAAGCACACGACAAGGATGGAAAAGAGAGGAAGATGAGTTTCGTTGATAAATTCCATACAGCATTTAATACATCTTACGAACGCATCCTTGGAAAATATAAGAATTCGGTTGTTAAGATATGTCGCCGTCCAATTATTGCTATTTCAGCTGTAATTATTGGTATTGCTGGACTTATGTTCCTCATGAAAGTCACCCCAGATGATATGATACCTTCTGAGGATACCGGCACCATCGTGGGGGCTATATCTCTCCCCCCTGGAACTTCGCAGGATCGCACAGACAAAATCTTAGCCCAAGTTGACAGTATTGTTGCTACATGTCCAGCAGTCCAGAGTCATACGCTTATTTCTGGGTATGGTATGACCGGTGGACAAGGTGCAAGTTATGGCTCAATTATTATTAAACTTAAACCATGGTCGGAACGTTCAATGAAGGAAAATTCACAAATTTTGGCCATCCAGTTTTTACTTCGCTCACGCGATGTTATCAAGGATGCTCAAGTACTTTTCTTCCAACCGCCTATGATTATGGGTTATGGTACCACAAATGGTTTTACCTTCTCTCTCCAAGACCGAACAGGTGGTGATTTAAATAAATTCTTCAAGGTAACTCAAGATTTTATTGCAAAGTTGCAGGAACGCCCCGAAATTCAACAGGCACAGACGACCTTTAGTCCTAATTTCCCTCAATACCTTATTGATATAGATCCTGCACAATGTCTGAAAGCCGGTTTAACGCCAAGCGATATTCTCACAACTCTGCAGGGATATATTGGTGGCCTTTACTCCTCCAACTTCAACCGCTTCGGTAAATTGTACCGTGTTATGATACAAGCAGAGGGAGACAAGCGGGTTAATACGGAAAGCCTGAAGAATATCATGGTTCGCAATGGTAGTGTAATGGCTCCTATCACGCAATTTATGTCTATCAAACGTGTTTACGGTCCCGATAATATCAACCGTTTTAACATGTACACATCCATCTCCGTGAATGGTTCTCCTGCGAGTGGGTACACTTCTGGACAAGCAATGAAAGCCATTGAAGAAACAGCGGCTCAGAATCTTCCTGCAGGCTACAGCTACGAATATTCTGGTATGACTCGTGAGCAGAACAATCAGTCAAATACAACAATCTATGTATTCGCCCTCTGTTTGCTATTCATTTATCTCCTTCTTGCTGCACAGTATGAAAGCTATATCCTCCCTTGGGCAGTACTACTTTCTGTACCCTTCGGTCTTGCAGGTTCGTTCCTTTTCTTGTGGATGATGGGGGGTATAAATCAGATTCTACCAATATTCGATAATGCATCTAACAACATATACGTACAGATTGCGTTGATCATGTTGATGGGACTTTTAGCAAAAAATGCAATTCTCATTGTAGAGTTTGCCCTCGAACGCCGAAAGATGGGTATGAGCATCACTTGGGCCGCAGTTCTCGGTGCTGGTGCACGTTTACGCCCCATCTTGATGACCTCCTTAGCTATGATTGTCGGACTCTTACCTTTGATGTTCAATTTTGGTGTTGGTGCCCACGGAAATAGATCTCTTGGTACAACTGCCGTTGGAGGTATGCTAGTAGGCGTTATTTGCCAAATCTTCTTCGTTCCGTCCTTATTTGTCATATTCCAATCCATTCAAGAACGCTTCAAGCCAATGATTTGGGAAGATATTGACAATAGTGATGCAGAAGCAGACATTGAGCAGTACAAAAAAAAATAATTTATATGAAGCCAGTTGGAATACACTCCCAACTGAGCTTCTTTCCAAGACAAAAATTATGAAGAATTTTCTTTTTATAATCATAGCAAGTGCTACCCTATCGTCTTGCGGCCTCTATAAAAACTACGAACGTCCAGCAGATATAAAAATACCCAATAATATCTATAGAGATTCTACTAAGCTGGAGAACATTATAGATGCCGATACGACAAACTTTGGTAATATGCCATGGCGTGAAGTTTTTGTCGATGCGCGTCTTCAAAACCTCATAGAGAAAGCTCTTGCTAATAACACAAATTTGCAGCAGGCTGACTTAACAATTCGTCAAGCTGAAGCGGGATTAAAGATTAGTAGGTTGGCCTTCCTTCCTAGTGTAAGTTTATCCCCGCAAGGAACAATTACTAGTTGGGACTTTAGTAAGGCAACAAAGACCTACAGCATTCCTGTACAAGCCAGCTGGCAAATTGATGCCTTTGGTACATTGCGCAATGCAAAGAAACAAAGCGAAATGAGTTTGATGCAAACACGTGCTGCCAAACAGGCCACACGCACCTCTATTATTGCATCTGTAGCCAATCTCTATTACACTCTTGAGATGCTCGACGCTCAACTTGCTACAACCAAAGCTACGGCGAAACTTTGGGATAAGAATGTTTCTGCAATGGAAACGATGTTTAAGGCTGGACTCACTAATAGCTCTGCCGTATCACAAGCAAAAGCCAATCGACTTTCTATTCTTACAACTATTCCTGCAATGCAAGCAAGCATTCAGAAAGCAGAGAATTCTCTTTGTGCGCTCCTCCATGAGGCTCCTCACTCCATAGAGCGTGGATCATTGGAAGATGTCAAACTCCCCTCTTCGCTTTCAGCAGGTGTTCCTATGCAGCTACTCTCCAATAGACCAGATGTGAGAAGTGCAGAACTCCAAATGGCCTATGCCTTCTATGGAGTTCTTGGTGCACGCGGTGCTTTCTATCCGAAAATCACCCTTTCCGGTGCAGCATCTTGGACAAATAGTGGAGGCTTAGGAGTTGTGAATCCGGGAAAAATACTAGCATCTGCTGTAGGCTCGCTTGTTCAGCCGCTCTTTGCACAAGGAAAACTTCGTGCTAATCTTGACATTGCTAAAGCGCAACAAGAAAGTGCAACACTTAGTTTTGAGCAAAAACTTCTTGATGCAGGAAACGAAGTGAACGAAGCTATCGACAACTATAATGCTGCAAAACTCCGCATTGACGGCAATAAGGAATTGGTAAAAGAACTCACAAAGAGTGTTGAAACCACTGATTTCATTTTCAAGAATGACAATTCTGTTTCGTATCTTGAAACACTTACCGCTCAACAAAGCCTTCTTCAAGCTCAACTGAATCTCATTAGTGCAAAACTTGATAAAGTCCAAGCCGTCATCAGCCTCTATCAAGCACTCGGTGGTGGCCGCGACTAAACCTTTATTTAACCTTTAAGTTATGGCAAATCAAATTAGTCCATTAGCCTCCATTGCCACTTCGGCACAACTGGGTGAGAACATTAAGGTAGGACCTTTCTCAGTAATTGGTGAGAATGTCGTCATTGGTAACAACTGCGATATTCATTCCCATGTGTCAATCCTTCCAGGAACAACCATTGGTTCTGGTAACCGCTTCTTTGAAAATACTGTAATAGGAGCAGAACCACAGAGTTTTCGCTACAAGGGAGGAGAAAGTCGCCTAGTTATTGGTAACGGCAATACCATTCGCGAAAATGTAGTAATAGCTGGATCTCTAAATGCAGACCATGCTACGACCATTGGTGACGAAAACTTCATTATGGATGGTGTGCATATCTGTCATGATGTGCAAATAGCCAACCACTGCGTTGTAGGCATTCATTCTCAGATTTCTGGAGATTGCTTGATAGAGGACAATGTCATTCTCTCATCGGCAGTTATCTTGCAACATAAAGTTCGTGTAGGTCGCTACACTCTAGTACAAAATGGCTGCCGCACAAGAAAAGATATCCCTCCCTATATTATTCTTGGCGGAAATCCTGCTACATACCATGGAGTTAATGCTGAAATACTCTCCCAACATGCAGGCGTCAGTGAAAAAATTCTTCGCCATATTTCCAACACATATCGCCTTATATATATGGGCAACTTCTCTCTTGAAGATGCCCTCATCCGTATTGGGCAGCAGATTCCACAGAGCGAAGAAATTGACAATATAGTTAATTTCATCAAAGCTTCAGAACAAGGCATTGTGAGGAGAATGAAAGAAGAACAATAATACAAACAACATAAAAAGACACGGAAAATACCTTATTTTCCGTGTCTTTCATTTATTGCTCTTCAAAGCCCCAAAAACAGTACTATTACAGCATGTAAAAAACACAAATGTGGTAATCCTAATTCGGTTTAAGGATTTTTTGAGGTGTTAATAGTGCACAGTTCCTTCTTTTGATCTTTATTCTCAACCGAAAGAAAAGTGTTTCATAAAAAGTTTTTAGAACAGAGTCAACTGTTTTACTTTCTCTATTTCTCTCACCTCAAACTCCATATTGATGAAAAGTTGGGTGTCTGTAGAATCAATAAAACCCCAATTCGGTTTAAGCAACGCTCTTTCATGAGTTTCTTAAAACCGAATTGGGGTTATCTGCCAATATCCTTATAGTGTCAGCAGGTTTCCTTATTACATTTTTAGAGAAGATAAAAGATTATAAAACAATCAGGTAAAACTCTTTTTATAAAGTATAATATATGCAATAAAGGAACAACTAAGAAAACAGGTCTTACAAGAAAAAAGCCGCAACATCTATAATAGGTATTGCGGATATGAAAATTCCTGTTTATCAGTAGTTTTATTTCTTTGCTTGTTCACGCAAAATCTTCTCGATATAAATTTTCATAATTTCCACTGCACGAACATTTTCTCCTCCTTGAGGAATGATGAGATGAGCAAACTCTTTAGTCGGCTCAATAAACTCGCGGTGCATAGGTTTGAGCACTTTTAAATAGCGATCCATCACGACTCTGGCAGTACGACCACGCTCAACCACATCACGCTCTATAACTCTGATGAGGCGTTCGTCGGAATCTGCATCAACATATATACGCAAATCCATCATGTCGCGCATCTCTTTACGATATAAAGCCATGATACCTTCTATAATAATAACATTGGTCGGCTCTACGTGTATAGTGTCAGGCAAACGATCACAGATAGGAACACTGTAAGTAGGTTGTTCTATTGCTCTCCCCTCCTTCAATTCTTTGATTTGTTGCTCTAATAAATCCCAATCAAAAGCATCGGGATGATCATAATTCATTTTGCGCAATTCAGAAAGAGCTACACCTTCTGGAGCACGTTTATAATAAGAATCTTGTGGAATTATGGATACTTGATTAGCTGGTAGTTGCTCTATGATCTTACGCACTACCGTTGTTTTCCCAGAACCAGTTCCACCTGCAATACCTATAACAATCATCGTAAAGATTTATTTGCTTTGTTTTCTTTATTTACGCCTATTTTAAACAGGTTAATGCAAATATAGACTAAAAATAAGGAAAAACAAAGCATCTAGAGATTCCGACTAAAGAAAGGCAAGGAAAGCTATGAGTAAAAAAGTTAGAGCGTGGCCTAAAACAATCACGCGAATATCTGCCTCAGAATAACCTGTAAGAGTTCTTACGGCACGAATTCTTCCGAAATGTGGTGAATTGACACGTTTGTGTAACCGCAAGAAAAGTAAATACATCAAACTGCCCAAAAGAAGTTCACCAATAAATTCACTTCCCCATTCCAATGGACTTACTATCGATAAATACAGCCGAGTCCAACTATTTAGAATACTCCATGCAACGAGGCACAGCGTTAAATTGCGATGGCGCACAAGGAGAGCGAGGAAGATGCCCATAGCAGGCGCAGCTGGAATAAGACTTGCTAAAATTCCTACTCCTTCTCTATGATAGTTTAACGCAAGGATAACCATATCCTTTGAAAGAGTATCGGGGGAAAAATAACTTTGAAGTATGTATATTCCTTGATTAGCCAACACCACTGTAGAAAACAAGAACAAAAAGATCCACAACAATTCTTGCAAATTATTATTACGTATCAACACATACATGAAGAGCAGCATCAATGGGAGCCACAATGCAGGATACGACAATACAGAAGCTAAACTATCGAGGAAAAGAGAATGATATTGCATAGGATTTTATAGAATTTTTCCTATTCAGACTTTTTCCAAAGAAGTCTGTTCCAACCAACCACTTGTCCCATCTGGCAAAATGACTTGTAGCCACATTCCGCTTTCTGAAGATATCTCCACTGTTACTCCTGCATGTAAGGCTCTCATCTTACGAGCTGAAGTTACCGCACCATCAAAAAGTTCACAATCTTTCATCACAACCCCCAACTGCTTATTATAGTATTGATAACGAAGTTGATAAGCAAAGGTAAGGCTAACCAAACTTAGTATCGCAACCAAGATAAGGGAAAAGAGAGCCGCTTTTTGCATCCAAACACTCTGCACAAAACGAAAGAGAGCTAAAAAGACAAAAGTAATAAACAGAAAAGAAAGTCCGACAAAAGCCCAAGTATCAGGATTTAAAGATGTTCTGAGCTTTCTAATCAGAGTGAAAAAGAACATTTCAGAGGGAGCATCAAACTTATCTGGTAATTGAATCTGACTCAGTTCCAAACTATGGCGTATATCATCATTAGCTGGTTCTAAACGCAAGGCGCGTTGGTAATTAAGAATAGCACATGGTAAATTATCTTGTCGATAATAGGCATTACCTAAATTATTGAACTCGGCCACATTAGGACTTTTCTTCAAATCTACTTCATAAATGCGCGTTGCTTCGACATAATTCTTTGCAGCATAAAGACTGTCGGCCATGTGCTTTTGTGCCATCGCGGCCACAAAACCTAACAACCAAAAAGACAATATATATAAATGCGTCTTCATAAGCTTCTTATCTTTTCTTTTTTTCCATTTTACTTAACACATCAAAAGCCTTAGTTAATAGCTCTTGATTAGACAGTTCTCCAGAGGGAGCGAAGCGAGCGTATTCGCACTCTGAAACAACATCAACAAACTCTTCAACTACTGCCTCATCGAGTCCAGCCTTGTGAAGATGTATCTGAAGAGAATCCTTATTAAAATCGCTCATCGCTATATGGAACTTAGAATCTACATATTCTTGCAGTATCCGAGACAACTCTTCATAAAAAGCTGGATTATCTATAGTTTGAAGCTTTTTATCTAAGGCTTTCAGACGTTGATTGGCCACTCGACCTGCTTTATCACGTCTACGCCCTGAAATATCATGAATTTGAGATATATACTGAGCTGCAAACTTATTCCCTATAATACCTAACAATAAAATCAACAACAAAGAGATATAGAAAGCCCAACTTCCAATCCAAAAAGGATGATTTAAATCGCGAGTAGAAACAGGTCCCGTGATTATAGGGCTTATATCGCTTTTTCTAAGAGCCATTTCCTCCTGAACATCTTCTCTGGAGCGCACACCTTTTTCAACATTCAAATTGAGCGCATCAAGATGTAATGTCTCATAATGTTGAGTCTCAGGATTAAAGACTCGCATATCAACAGCTGGAATTTCGTATTTTCCTACATTGTGAGGAACAAACGTATAATCATAATAAACCTCCCCCGTCGTTCCCGAGGATGTTACTTTCGTATTATAAGTGGTTTTGGGAGCATACGAATCAAAGTCTTTGGGGAAAACTAGAACAGGTGCTGGAATCAGTTTCAAATTTCCAGTTCCACGAAGCGTTAAGCGGTAAGTTATCACATCGTTAGATCGTGGTACTTTTGTTTGTAAATTACTCGTGAGTTTAAACTGACCAACGCCCCCACAAAAATTTGTAGGTTTAGGTTCAGGTAGAGGAATAACGTCTATATTCGTTTCAGGAACTTGACGATTTACTTTTACACCTATCACACCATTATTGAAGAAGGCATCAAAAGGATCAGAATACTGCTCTTGCTGTGCTACTACACATTCAAAAGAAAGACTAGGTATGGACACTTTCCCCGTTTTTTGTGGAAAGATAACATTCTGATAAATCACACCAGTCCGATATAACTTTCCACCTACAGATTCATTACTCATTTGTATGCTTTTGACAGGAATCTCTTGAGAGACTAGACCTTTAAAGTCTGGTCTGCGTGTTAGCATAACATTACTGAGTCCTACACCTGGTCGGCAATGAATCTTGTAAGTTAATAAAATTGCCTCTTGTTCGAACACACGCTTACGATTTGGTGTAACAGTTATAAACAAATCTTTATTAGTTACTACTGAACCAACTTTTTGCACAGAATTTTGGCTAACGGAAGAATGCTGGAATTGGGAGGACGAATTCGCCGCACTCGCTGCACCTTTCACCCGAATAACAGAAGGGCTAGAATGGAGTATACGACCATTCAAAGTTACTGAAGCAGCACCTATCTTAAATGTTCCATTCTTGCGTGGAGATAACAAATAGGTGTATGTTGTAGAAGAAGAGGATGTTGTGCGTCCATTTATCATTTGAATGCTATTGGATATAGACACATTAGGTCCTGCAAGAACGTCAAAATCAGGAAAGGACGGACCACGGAAATCTTTTGCATCAGAACTTCCCACTATAAATCGTACATAAAAAAAGTCTTCACTTCTATCAACCACTGATGGAGCCTTAATGACCAAGGATTGAGCTGACACCACAGTAGATAGAAGTAACGAAAAAACAGCAAAGAAAATATACTTAATCATTCTTTTCACAATTTTGCGTACAAAAATACTGCTTGCCAAGCAGATAAACAAATATCTCACCAATAGCAAAGAAAGCGCGAAGATAAAAAAGCAGTTTTATAAAGAGCAAACTCATCCATAGAGTTAAAAAGCTATGTCATCCACAAAAGATGGCATAGCTTTAATTACTATGTTCAATAAAGACTAACAAATATTAGCTTTATCGCTTACTTACTTCAAAACAACAGTGATGTCCTTGTCTTCTTCTGTTACTACGATTTTGTCTTCACGAAGTAACCAGCCCAAACCTAAATAGAGGTCTTTGTCGGCACGCACTTTTATTGCTTTCTTCAAATCTTTGCCTAAAAGCTCTCCATTTGCATTAAGAGCTTCCCAAATCTTTCCAGCTAATGCGCCTGCTTTTTCTTGAAACATAAACTTGAATTTAATAAAATTAACGGAGATATTTTGTTTTATTTTCTTTGCGACAAAGATAATCTTTTCTAAATGTAATGTTTACATCCTTAGCACTTTACCATGAGATATTGCATTCTTTCTGTAAAATAATTCATTTATTCCATTGTGATTTACTATTTTTGTAATCTGTATTTAGCAAGTATTCCTCAATAAAATGTTCTCTATCCTTATTCCTACATTTGAACACGATTGTTCTAAGTTAATTGATGACTTAAACACACAATGCCAAGAGCTGCACAAAGAGCAACCAACGGATTTTATGTATGAAATTATTGTGAGCGATGACTGCTCTACTAAAGAACATTATAGAACTTTGAGAGAAAAGCTAAAAAACATACCTTTCTGTACGCTTATTTATCAAGAGAAAAATACGGGAAGAGCACGTAATCGCAACATTCTAGTTGGAATGGCTCAGTACAAATGGGTAATTCTAATAGACGACGATGCAGAAGTTTGCACTCCGGACTTTATCCGCACCTATTGGACACATCGGCACGAAGCTGATGTGGTTTGCGGTTCACTAAAAAATCCGCAAGCTCCCCCACAAAGAGAGCACGAACTACGTTATGTGTATGAACACCATGCGCAGAAACATCGCTCGGTGCAATACAAAAACAACCATCCTTATGATGCATTTACAACCTTCAATGCTTTGTTCAAAAAGGATATTTTTGAGAGAATTCATTTCGATGAGCGTTGCAGGGAATATGGATATGAAGATGCCCTTCTTGGTATCACTCTAGAAAAAGAAGAATGTAGTATTCTCCACATTGACAATCCACTCATTCATGCAGGAATAGATTGCAATTCAGATTTTCTAAAAAAAACAGAAGCTTCACTAAGAACACTAAAACATTTAGGTTTTCCTATGCAATTACGGGCTGGAACTTCTAGATATTATTTGATCTTTAAAAGACTTCATGCGGCATGGCTCTTACGCCTTTTATTCCGGCTTCTTAATAAAAAAATAAGAAGGAATCTTTTGGGCTCTCACCCAAAAGTATTCCTTCTCAATACATATAAACTACTTTATTACTCTCAACTCTAGAATGGTACCTCATTAGGAGCTGGTGGCATATCGTCAAATCCTTGTGGAACAGATTGATTCATCTTCGAAGAAATGATATTTGCATCTTCTCCTGGTAAAGGTACAGCCTGATCGTCTTCAGGATTCTCAAAGCGCACATATTTTCCTTTGAAACGCAGTGTCACATCCCCCACCGAACCATTACGATGCTTTGCGATGATGATTTGTGCCATACCTTTGAGGTTGCGACCATGCTCATCTGCAAAGATATGGTAGTATTCTGGACGGTGGATAAAGAGCACCATATCGGCATCTTGCTCTATGGCTCCCGATTCACGCAAATCACTCAACTGAGGGCGTTTTCCCTCAATTCCTTCACGGCCTTCAACGCCACGATTCAACTGACTCAAAGCAATAATAGGAATATTCAACTCTTTAGCCAGCCCCTTCAACGAACGGCTAATAGTACTCACCTCTTCTTGTCGAGAATTATAAGACATGCCACTTGCATTCATCAACTGCAAGTAGTCAATCATAATCATCTTTATACCATGTTCTCTCACCAAGCGGCGCGCCTTTGTTCGAAGTTCAAAAACCGAGAGGTTGGGCGTATCGTCGATATACAATTCCGCACCATCCATCAAGCGTATCTTAGAGTCCAGCTGTGGCCATTCGTATTCTTTCAACTGCCCATTACGAATTTCTTCACTAGGTATCTCACAAACATTGGCTATAAGACGATTTACAAGCTGGACGTTAGACATTTCCAAAGAAAAGAAAGCCATAGGAATATTCTGGTCTATGGCAATATTACGGGCCATACTCAAGGCGAAAGCTGTTTTACCCATCGCTGGACGTGCTGCTAAGATAATCAAGTCCGTCTTTTGCCAACCGGCAGTCATTCTATCTAGTTCATGATAGCCAGAAGGAATTCCGCTCAAACCGTCTTTTCGTGCTGCTGCAGCTTTCAGTTGTTCTATTGCATCTCTAATAACAGGCTCAATATTGGTGTAATCCTTTTTGACATTGGATTGTGAGAGTTCAAAAAGTTTTCCCTCAGCCTCTTGCATCAAATCGTCAACATTGGTTGTTGCGTCAAAGGCCTTCGACTGTATCCCAGATGTGTAAGTAATTAGTTCTCGCGCAAGAGCCTTTTGAGCAACAATTCGCGCGTGATACTCTATGTGCGCACTACTTGCCACCATACCACTCAACTGAGTGATATAGAAAGGTCCACCAATCTCCTCTAACTTGCCTTCCCTATTGAGTTCCTCTGTAACAGTGAGTATGTCAACGGGGCGTTCATCATGATAAAGCTGCTGAATGGCAGAATAAATCAATTGATGACGGTGTTCATAGAAAGATGTAGGACGAAGGATGTCAGAAACACGAAAAAAGGCTTCTTTCTCAATCATCAAGGCACCCAAGATAGCTTGTTCAAACTTAGGTTCTTGTGGTTGCAAACGACCAAGATCGTCTTGTATTGGCACGACAGTCTGAGCCTTTCGTGAACGACGATTAGTATTTGTGATGGGCATAGTCTCTACTTATATTTTGGGTGCAAAAGTAATACTATTTCTACACTATGAGAGCTAAAGCAATGAAGAATATCACTGCCGCTCATAACAACCAATGTCTGGCGTATTACCTTGCAAGCGAGGATGTCCCAAACGATCTGTAGGATAATTATTGCTGATGCCATCATCTGCGTGCCCCACAGCTTGAGACAAGCTATCGAGCTGAAAAGTAAAAATCAATTTGTCGTAATTAAAGGTAGGAGTAAAATTTTTAGAATTAGAAAAATCTTTCGGATTATCGCCTTCCCAAAAGCAATTCAAGAAATGCTCATCAGCAACTTTCTCGGTATTCAATAAACAGTTTCTAAACAAATAATTAAAGGCGATACCACTCCCTTTTTCCTGTTTCAACCCTTGTACATCATCCTTATTTCTCCCTGTCACTATTGTATTGAAAACATTCAACGTTGTTAAAGGAATTCCATAGTTACCATCATAATTCGAGAAGCGCAGAGCTACTCCGTCACCGCCTACTAACGGATAGAACTGGGCTATCGTACAATGAATAAACTGGACATCTCCACCTTTAACACTCACACAATCGCCACCTGCGTTGGTCAACTGACTATTGATAACGACCACTTTATTAGACTTCAAAGAAAGTCCATCACTAGCAACATTGTGAACTACACAACCATTCATTGTCAGTTTTGTTTGTAAGACATTTGAACTATCACAACGAATGCCGTATTGGCCACTATGAATGTCAGTGTACATCAAACTGTTGTCATAGCTTTCGGCTGCAAAAAAAACTCCCCCCCACTGGTTGGGAATGCGATCATAGGGGATACCGCTAAGCATATTTCCCAAACGGTCACCACGCAGTACCACATTTTGTTGAGCACTACCCTCCGACTGTAATTTTCCTCGTACGATAAGACTTGCACCTGGATGGAAATAAAGTCGCGCACCTTGAAGTAATTTTAGAGTAGCTCCCTGTTCTACGACCAAACTATCAAAAATCTGATACGGACGATTTGCTGTAAAAGTTGTATCTGAAGAAATGGTGATTCCTTTAAGGTGATAGACACCTTGTGCGTATGCTTGCAGTACTACATTCTGCACTTTTCCTCCTTCTGTTTGGAAAAATAGACGATCCCTTACGATTGCAGGCTTATCCTCATCAATTTCTGGAGTATTGAGAAAGAAGAAAACAAACATACTATCCTTCCTCGCAATCTCAAAATCTGTTCCGACACCATTGGCTAGCATTTCGCCATCAATATTAACACGGAATGGGGAATTTGCTCCCTTCTCTAACCAAGCTCGAGTAAGACGGATGGATTTATTATTGGGATTATAGACCTTGAAAGTATCCGTTTGCGTAGGAAGTCCCGCCAATATTGTATCAAGAGAAAGAGTATCTCTATTGAAACGTAGAGAAGCCGTGTCAGAAATAATATATTGATCTTCATCTACGCAGCCAATGGCCACAAAAAGAAATACAAAAATGTAGAGTAACTTATTCATGATACATAAAACGAAGAAACTAACTATTTATTACATACATAATATATTATTGCCTTTATGGAAACATCAAAAAAGCTAGCAACTCGCAAACTCAACTTCTTTCAGTTATAATCAGAGGCTCTATAGAAACAAATAACACAAAACAGAGAAAAAGAATGATTACCATCACCCATAAAAAAGCGAAAGATTGTCAATATTATTCTTATTTTACAGCCGCAGGAATGGCTTAAAAATCCACTTCTCTACATCGGAGCGAAAATAACGCAAAATTGAACTCCCACTAAAATAGGACTATTTTCAACTTCTCAAGGACAAATTTTATTTTGTAGTATAGAAATTTTATTTTGTAGTATAGAAATTTGAATTACAATAAGGAAAAATTGAAATATAATAAGGTTATCAGCCGACAGCTTTATTGTATTTTCAGACAGAATAAGGATAAAAACATGTTTTATAGCACTAAACTAGCTTCAAAATTGATAAAAAACACACAAGAAGCATATTTTTTCTTACTATTCCTCTAATGTTGAGGAAACATTTTAAGAAATTCATCTCTATTTCGAAGAAACGTGATGTCAAATAAAACAACCATTTAAAATACATTTTTTCAAGTTTATCCTCTAAGAGATAAAACGACTTTTAGAAGACAACAAGAAATACGCTGTTATAGCAAAGAAGAAAGAATTTTTAGTGGAAATATATATAAAGCAGATTTCCAGTTGAATGCTCAACTAAAAATCTGCTTATATAAAGGGCTTACTTACCAGCTTCAGGGATTCGCTTCAAAAGTAAGCAAAGATGATCCCAAACCATAGGCACTGTAGGAATCAGCAAGCGTTCGTCAGGACTATGTACACCGCGAAGAGTTGGGCCAAAGCTTATCATGTCCATGTGAGGGTATTTCACACTGAACAGGCCACACTCCAAACCAGCATGGATTCCTAATACTTGAGGTTCTTTGTTGAAGAGTTCTTTGTAAGTTTCAACTGCCATCTTCACAAGAATACTGCTAGGGTTGGTTGTCCAACCTGGATAACCGTCACCAGTTTTGACGTTCTGTGCTCCTCCCAGCTCGAAAGCAGCACGGACCATGGCACTTATATTGCGACGATTGCTCTCAATACTTGAACGCTGACTTGTGATGACTACTACAGCAGGTTCTTTCTGAGATGCAGCAAAGAAAGCCAATTCAGGATTTGATGCAATTTGCTCAGGAGTCATTAAGCGAATGCTAGCAAGATTTGAGCTCGTTTCTACAAAATTGTCAATGGTTTGGCTCATTGCTAAAACGCCATTATGCACAGCGCGTAAGGACAGCAACATCTTGCGAGTTTCAGCAGGAGCTTGAGCCATTTCGGCAGGAGCTTCAGAAATGAGAGTTGCCATTATAGACTTTTCCGTCTCAGAGAATTCATTTTTTATCTCATCCTGGAACACTGCTAAATCCTCTTGCAACTGTTTGCTAAAAGAAGAGGGAACTGCGCAAAGTGCTTCAGCCTCACGTGGGATGGCATTATGAAGGCCTCCAGCTTGAATATCTACAAGGCGGAGATCCGTTTTCTCCATTTCGTCGCAAAGGAAACGCAGCAACAATTTATTAGCATTGGCACGCTTCTTATTAATGTCGTCACCTGAGTGACCACCCATCAATCCCTTAACTACAACACGGAACGTATCAAAGCCTGCAGGGAGAGCTTCTTTAGTGAAGGGGAACGCCGCAATCGTATTGGCACCACCGGCACAACTCACAAAGATTTGTCCTTCGTCCTCAGAGTCAAGATTGATAAGGTAGTCGCCCTCCATAAAGTCGGACTTCATACCAAAAGCACCAGAAAGCCCCGTTTCTTCATCGCGCGTAAAAATACACTGGATAGGACCATGCTCTATATCTGAGGATTGTAGTAGCGCCATTTCCATAGCAACGCCAATACCATCATCTGCCCCCAGTGTGGTTCCTTTAGCTTTTAGCCATTCTCCATCAACATAAGTTTGAATAGCGTCTTTCTTAAAGTCGAAATCCACATCTGCATTTTTCTCACAAACCATATCCATATGGCTTTGCAGCACAACAGTTGCACGGTTCTCATACCCAGGAGTGGCTGGCTTAAAGATAGAAACATTTCCTGTCTCATCTATTTTTGTTTTTAAGCCTAATTCCTTACCAAAATTCAAAAGGAACTCAGCCATTTTTTCTTCGTGCTTAGAAGGTCGAGGAACTCTATTTACCATCGCAAAGCAATCAAAGACCTCTCTCGGTTGTAAATCTTTATTTTCCATAAGTTGTTTTTATAAATTGAGTATAATGCAAATTTAGGAACAATTTCAAATGTTCAAGACTTCAGACAAAGAGAAATGATAAAAAAACATTAAATATTAGAGATTATAACACTTTTAGCGTAACTTTGCGCCCTAAATAAAAAGAATATCAGATGATAAAAACACTATTGATATTGATATTGATAGTAGCCGTTAGTTTCTTGCTTCTTGGTGTTAGATTATTACTCGGTAAGCAATTCATACACACACACATAGAAGGAAATAAAGCGATGAACGATCAAGGTATCACTTGCTATCGTGATATGGAAAAGAAAGAGCGTAGTCATAACCGATTCGCAGTGTCAGAGAAATCAAAATAATAACAGCAATGAAATATACAACTCTAATGTTGGCTGCGCTCACTTTGGTTGCAACCAGCTGTAACAACAAGAACAAAAGTACCCAGCCCAAAGAGAATGGACTGGCAAAAGTTTCTACTCAAGAAACAAAAGGAGGCAACATTGCCTATGTAGAATTGGATAGCTTTGCTACGAAATACCAATACTGCATCGATCAAACGGAAGCCCTAAAGCAAAAGCAAGCTTCCTACCAGCAGAAACTTCAGTCTGAAGAAAACGCACTTACAAATTTAGCCTCTACAGTTCAACGTAATGCACAGAAAGGTGTATACAAGAGCGAAGATGAATATAAGCGTGCAATGGCTAGCGGTCAGCAGAAACAACAAACGTATATGCAGCATCAACAGCAATACTCTGCAGAAATGGAAAAAGCTACGAATGCATACTACGAAGAATTCCACCGTCGCGTAAAAGATTACTTGAAAGAATATAACAAAGATGGTCGCTATGCTATGATTCTTACAAATAGTGCAGCAACTGTCAATGTTCTTTATGCTGAGCCTTCGCTGAATATTACAGATGAAGTTATTGAAGGTCTTAACAAGCAATATAAGAAGTAATTAGAAGTAATTAATAAAAGCCACGTTATCACATCCCGATAAGTGGGTATAAACAAAAAAGGCGCACATTCTTCTTATGTGCGCCTTTTCTGTTTATGTATTCTCAATCTTTATGTAATAAATCTGGACGAAGTTTAAGCGTTCGTTCATAACTCTGCTGTATCTCCCATTCCTTAATCTTAGCATCATTACCACTCAATAGAATGTCAGGAACTTCCCAACCTTTATAGTTACTTGGGCGCGTGTAGACGGGAGCAGAGAGAAGATTGTCTTGAAAAGAATCGCTCAATGCACTTTGTTCGTCTGAGATACTCCCAGGGATGAGACGTACTACAGAATCTATAATTGCAGCTGCAGCTATCTCTCCACCTGTTAATACGTAATCTCCAATGGAAATTTCTCTTGTAATAAGGTGTTCGCGAATACGATGGTCTATACCCTTATAATGTCCGCATAATACTATGAGATTCTGATGAAGGCTAAGTTTATTAGCCATGGGCTGGTCAAAAGTTTCACCATCGGGCGTAGTAAAAATAACCTCATCGTAATCGCGTTCTTTTTTCAGCGCAGAAATACAATCATCAATAGGCTGACACTGCATTACCATGCCGGCAAATCCACCATAAGGATAATCATCTACACGGCGATGTTTATCCTTTGTATAATCACGCAAATCATGGATGCAAATCTCAGCTAAGCCTTTCTTCTGTGCGCGAGCTAAGATAGAAGTATTAACAAATCCCGTCAGCATCTCAGGCAATACCGTAATAATATCTATACGCATCTTCCTGTTCTTAATTATTTTACTTGCAAAAGTAGTTCTTTTTTCCTAGTTTTCCGTATTTTTGCCTTTGTTATGAGTGAAGAAGAAAGAATTGCTTTTCTCCGTAAGGAACTACATCGGCATAATTATTTATACTACGTCAAGAATTCTCCAGAAATTGGCGATGAGACATTCGATCGCTTAATGCACGAACTTCAAGGATTAGAAGCTCGGCATCCAGACATGTTTGATATCAACTCCCCTACTCAACGCGTAGGCTCTGATTTAAACCATGATTTTAAGCAGGTGATTCATCGTTACCCTATGCTTTCTCTAGGAAACACCTACAATCGCGGAGAAGTAGCAGACTTTTATAACAGAGTAAGCACGAACCTCAATGGGGAGCCTTTTGAAATCTGTTGTGAACTAAAATTTGACGGACTTAGCATTTCTTTATGGTATGAAAAAGGGGAACTGATCCGAGCTGTTACTCGAGGGGATGGAATTCAAGGAGATGATGTCACTGACAACGTACGCACAATCCAAAGTATTCCACTTCGACTTCCCAATCATTTAAACTATCCCGAAGAATTTGAAATTAGGGGAGAAGTTCTCATGCCTTGGAAGAGTTTTGAAGCCCTTAATGAAGAGCGTGCAAAAAATGAAGAGCCACTTTTCGCTAATCCACGTAATGCTGCATCAGGAACACTTAAAAGTAAGAACTCTAAAACTGTAGCCAAGCGCAAGCTTGACGCCTACCTGTATTATCTATTAGGCCCAGAAATTTCCCAAACAAGCCATTATGCCAATATGAAAATGGCTGCAGGATGGGGCTTTAAGGTATCAGAGCATACAAAACTAGTACATTCTTTGGAAGACATCTATGATTTTATAGACTATTGGGATATTGAACGCAAGAATCTCCCAGTAGCAACAGACGGTATAGTTCTAAAAGTAGACTCTCTAAAACAACAACAACAATTAGGCTTTACAGCTAAAACACCAAGATGGGCAATTGCCTATAAGTTTCGAGCAGAAAGAGAACGTACAAAACTCAAAGAAGTAACCTACCAAGTAGGTCGGACAGGAGCTGTAACTCCTGTGGCTATTATGGAACCTGTCCAATTAGCAGGAACTATAGTCAAAAGAGCTTCTCTTCATAACGCTGATATAATATCTAAACTTGATTTACACCTTGGCGACTATGTCTATGTAGAAAAAGCTGGCGAGATTATCCCTCAGATTGTTGATGTGGATAAATCTGCACGCACTTCAGACCTTGGACAAAAAGTCTATTTTGCAACCACCTGTCCCGAATGTGGTACGACACTAGTTCGCTATGAAGGTGAGGCCGCTCACTATTGTCCCAACGATACAGCTTGTCCTCCGCAACTAAAAGGTAAGATTGAGCATTATATAAGTCGCGATGCGATGAATATAGATTCGTTGGGACCGGAAACTATTGACGATTATTTTGAACGCGGCCTTATTAGGACTGTAGCTGATTTATATAAACTTACGATTACAGACCTAGCAGGAGTAGATAAAAATCGACTTGTTTCCGCACAAAAAATTATTGGGGCTATTGAAAAAAGCAAACAACAACCTTTTGAGCGAGTACTCTTTGCTTTAGGCATTCGTTTTGTCGGGAAAGTAATTGCTCAAACTATTGCTCGTCACTTTGGTAATATTGAAACAATTGAATCTGCCACATTGGAGGATATGCTACAAGTAGAAGGTATAGGCCCTGTTATTGCTCAAAGTGTTGTTGCATGGTTTAAGGAGCCGCGCAACAAAGACATAGTAGAAGAACTCAAAAAACATGGAGTTCCTTTCCGCGGCTTTGGCATTGCCGTAGCTACACCATTCGACAAAGAAGGCCATGTTGAGTTGAACACCCTTCGCACTTTAGTACGTGACCAGCTTGTAGCAGGTGCAGACTTCCTCTGCGTATTAGGGACAACTGCAGAGACACCGACTCTTAGTGATGCAGAAAAAATAGCTATTAGAGAAACACTAATAGAAACTGCCGGAAAAGATGTGCCTCTTCTCCTTGGGTGTGGCAGCAATAATACTTCAGACGTCTGCCACTTCCTAAAAACGGAAGATCTTTCTGGATTTGATGGTGTTCTTGTTGTCTGCCCATTCTATAATAAACCAACACAAGAAGGACTGTATCAGCATTTCAAAGCTATAAGTGAAGCAAGCCCACTTCCCATTGTTCTTTACAATGTTCCAGGTAGAACTGGAGTTAATCTTACTGCGCAAACAACACTTCGCATTGCACAAGATTGTAAAAATGTTGTGGCCATAAAAGAAGCAAGCGGAAAGATTGAACAAATTGAAGATATCGTTGACAATGCACCAGAAGGATTTGATGTAATAAGTGGAGATGATTCTATAACATTCGAGCTAATGACTATTGGAGCAAAAGGTGTCATCTCTGTTATAGGCAATGCCTACCCCCAAGACTTTGGCAATATGATTCATTACGCACAAAAAGAAGAATATACAGAGGCCCTAAAACTTCACCGTAGTTTCAATGAACTTTATAAACTAATGAGCATAAATGGTAATCCTTCTGGAATCAAATGCCTCCTTAACATTCTAGGTAAGGCTGAAAATATACTTCGTCTACCACTTGTCCCTGTAACTGAAGAGATAGAAAAACGTATAAAACTTTTTACTGAAAAGTTCAAGACTGAATAGCGTCAAGACAAAGAATAAGAATAAGAATAAGAATAAATAAGAAAAAAGTCTTTACTCGTCTCATCTTATTTTACATATATTAGATAAGTGCTTCCAAAGGTGTATAAGCCTCTTCGGGAGCCTTTTTTAACTTAGCAATAAGCACCGTAATACCCATATTCTCTTCTATCTCAACCGCTAACTACCGATACTGTCCTAAAAAAGTGTGTAAGCTCCAAAGTTCTTATATTTGTGTAATGAATAAAAAATCAACAAAGAACAATGAAGCTTACAAGAGAACAAAGA
>QWCI01000020.1_pt1 | contig 65467 bp, 113 predicted proteins | sample 1972541 | NCBI WGS metagenome assembly QWCI01 (sample SAMN09866712, study PRJNA288562) | Human oral metagenome isolate term3_saliva, whole genome shotgun sequencing... | isolation source: mouth | host: Homo sapiens | place: USA: California | reverse complement strand
TAAGATTGGTGATTTAACCCTGATGTACGAGCATAAACAAGTTGACCCAGACGATTTTTACAAAGAAGCTAGTTGCATAAAGAGCGACGCTGTCGAAAGTATTATGGATTTGATTATAGAGCATGAGGAGTCGTTGGAGAGGAAATAATGTTTGAGTCGATACGAAAATCAATCGAAAAGCAAAATAAACTGCTTGAAGAAATCCTGGAAAAGGGTAGTTTAGAAAGTGTCTTAAAAGATGCAAACCCAATCGAAACTAGTGCCACGTCTTTACATATGGATCCGTATAATTACGATGAAACAAGGAGGTGTGTAAATGGTAATATCAGCGAACGTATTCTAGAAATCGTAAGACTGTACGGAGAAGTAAAATATCTGACTGAGGTAATTCCAAAACAATATGAAACCTTCAAACGCATTAAACAGCAGGCTCCGAACGGGACTGTGTGGAAAGATATAGACAACTTCATCAAAAGGTATGAGGAGGAGAAAAATGAAGTCTAAGATTGACTGGGTATTAGTAGGTGCTGCCGTAGTGGTAATTTTATCAATTATTGTCACTGGATACCTGATTCTTGTTTTTGCACCTCAAATGTACGAACAAGAGATTGAAAATATGAACACTGAAGCCCGCTGTAAAACAGCTGGTGGTCGAATGGGCTATTCGAAATGTTACAAGGACGGAAAGGAGATCTAAATGCAAATGTTAGACTTTATCTGGTTGTTTCTGCTCTCCTGTGCAGGAGCTGGAGTTGTTATTGCAGTTCTCAGTGTTAGTCTACGCGGTATTTATTTACTACTAACCAATCCTGTTCGTTATTTCTGGAGAATAAATAATAGGTTGTTTGGTTGGGACTACATTTACTGGGAAAATATTGACTATTTTCCTACTAAAGATCCAGAGTGGGGTATCTGCCGAGTATATACCACGCCGCAAGGAACTTGCTATTACATTAAGATTGACAGGTTAATATACCTTAATGCTGATAGTCGGGTAGATTGGCTTACTTGCTCGCCAGAAAAATACATCAACCAAGAGTCAATGACTGACTACATTACAATAGAAGAATTTATACGCGGGGTAGAAGAATTGGGGCTTACATGTAAGAGGGGTGCATTAAACTTGTATATCGAAGATAACGAGCGTCCAATTGCTAGAGTTCATGTTTATCAGCCACTCCAAGTAGACACATGTTATGACAGTCTAAACCATAAGAACCCCACACATCTAGCCTTCTATAAACTTGCGAATCGTTATGTATTTCATCTATAACTATGAAGGTTATATATATAGTGGAAATGGTGCGGCAGTCCTTAAAGATAACAACGGTAAGTTTATGTTCATAGAATTAGGTCATTGCAGTTGTTATGGTCCAATCGAGGAGCGTAACCCGAAATGTATTTATTCGCTAGATGAAATAATTAAGTTATTAGATAAACGCTGTCAAGATAAATGGGACAAAGAGTACGCTGAAGATATTGCTGAAAAGCTTAAGGAATTGGAAGGGTTAAAATGAAAAGCTATAACAATGGACAGGACTGAAGGACAAGAATGGTAAAGCTATTTATGAGAATGATATCATCTTTCAGAAGCCACTAGGTAAAAACTCGATTGGCTGGGCAGGCAAGATTATTTTCAAACAAGGTGCATTTATGGCTGAGGTTCATGAAAGAGGAAAAATTGTTATGTACCTATTCTTGAGTGATTTCAATCCAGAAAAAACTTGCGAAGTAATAGGTAATATCCACGAAACAAATGTAAATGATTTACAATAAAGATTTATCTTAATTAACAATAGAAAGGAGTTCTTATGTGGAGATTATGGCATAAATTGTTCGGATGGGATTATATTCAATGGAAGCTGGGTCTGGGTACACACGGCATTAGACGAATACGAGTAGCTCCAAATGGATTCGTCTATTTTATGTCCCTTGGTGAAATTGTTAGTCTAGCCGAACCAGGATACTATAAAATTACATACTTAACCTGTTCGAAAGATAAATATATCAAGTAATTAATATCGATTAAATAACTAAATCACGATAATTGCCGCTATTCTTTAACAGGAAAACGGCAATATTTTTATTGTAAATTTTACACCATTTTTATTGGAAAAAGTATTGCAATTTGTATACACTTTATATATAATATAGATAGTTAGATAAGAAGCAGTATAGCAACAATATCTAACCACAATATCATATTAAAGAAAGGGCAAAGTAAATAATATGAAACTACAAGGTACAAAGAATGAATATCAGCACGCATTTTTATGGCGAGAAGCTAGCACAGGACTATACAACGTAAGATGGCAACTAGATGACGGTGACATTATTCGTTACTGGGAGCGTAAAGGTAATGGCTGGTTGGAATTTAAAACAGCTGCTGAGGCTCGTAAAAAATACAATGAAATTAAAAAAATAATTGAAGGCTAAATAATTAAAGGAAATATTGCAATGATTATTTACGAACGTCAATTAAAGCAACAGGTTCATTTACTTAAAGAATTAGGTAAGCAAGAATATAAAGGTGAAGAAGAGCAAGCTTGTTATTCACGATTCTATCACCAAACAGTCAATCTATTAAAAGAATATTTACACAAACAATTTAAGAATATAAAAGCCTATAAGTATTGGACTGACGGCGATCGAGTTTTGACCTTATTCGATGGAAACCACGACAAGCAAATCGATATAATACTAGGTCGATAATTTTAATAAATACCTGCCCCGCCCGAGGCATAAATCGGGCAGAAGGAGGATTATATGAGAAAATTGACAAGGTTAATGCGAATCGAAGAAAGTATAGTTAATGAAATTGAAGTGCTTGCAAAAGAGATGCACGCGTCTGTAACATGGACAACGGAGTATTTGTTAAGGCAACAGCTTGAACGGATCGCAAAAGAAAATAACACTGAAGATAATAATTAAGGTGTGAAAGGAGAAATGACAATGAATATTAAGCGAAATGACAAGGCATTTTTCTATCAGACTAGCCTTGTACAACTCAGAGCAATTAATGTTCTCTTGAGTGCAATTACTTCGTCAGCGATACATAATCTTGACACCTTCGATCGAGAACTTGAAGAATTAAACCAGCTGGAAAGAATGCTATTAGATTTGAAGAATAAATATCAGAATCGTCTTAACGAAGAATAAAGAAATTAGGGGTGTATGAAAATGAAAGATAAGGGTATAGATTTCATAGTATTGGTGGGCGTTGTAGGATTGGTGTTTCTTGTCAGCAATTCCTATACTTTATTCAGAGTCGCGGTATTGCTTCTGTTGGTAACAATTATTTACCAATTAGAAAGAAAGGTTGAAAAATAGCCTCTATTTTTGTATAATAAATATATAAATATGGAGGGGTAAAGTGATAGGACAGGAAATATTCCAGACACAAGAAGAGAAAGAACGTATTGAACGACTTGAGAAATATATTATCAAAGTCGATGAATCTCTAGGTAAAATAGCTGAGGAGCTTAAAGAGTACGGGCAAGTTTCTTATATGAGTGAACAGGACATTCAACGCGAATTAAGCACTTTACCTGATTTAATTGCTGACGCTAATTTACTACTATCTAAAATACAACGAGCCTACGATTACGCAAAAGATGATTCTAAACGCCAGATAGCTAAATTGTGGGGTCAATGCACTAAACGTAAAGATATTCTAGGATTAAATAATCAAAAGGAACAAGAAGCTTGGGTTGTTCAGAATGAAGAGTATATGCGAGTAGTGAGGATTGAGATTGAATGGAAATACCAAGTTCAGAGAGCTAAATCAATTGTTGATAGATATGAAAATAAGTTTGCCTCAGCACGTAAGTTGGCTAACTTAATTGAAAAGGATCAATCTAATAACTATAGAAGAGAATCATATGGAGGTCAATCATGAAAGTTATTACAAATTTGCTATTATTTCTATTCTTTGGAGCTATCGTTTATTTAACAATAACTAATGAGAGTTTCTTTAAGGGTATAATAGTTATTGCATTAATTATAATTACTCTCGGAGTATGTGCTATTTTATCTGAATTAGGTAAGAATGAAGATAAGAAATAATATCTTCATTAAAGGTGAATAGTTTATGGTAAAGACTAAACTACAGAAACAACTCAACAAGTTAGTTAAAGATGGATATATTCGTGTTCAAAGACATCCACAATTACCATTGAGTATTTATACATATACACAGAAAACTGAGGTTGAAAGAAATTGGATCCCAGAAACTCGTATGGCAAGAGGGCTAGTCTTAGATGATTCAGGACGAATAGTTATAAATTGCGTTCCAAAGTTTTTCAATGCAGGACAACCTGATGCAGAAAATGTAGCTTTTGAGGATTGTTATATCACAGCTAAAGAAGACGGTTATATGATTCAGATTATCAATGACCATGAATATGGATTAATAGTTACATCTAAAGGTTCATTTGAGAGCAAGTATGCCCAAACAGCTTATAAATTAGTATTAGACAGCCTTGGAGAGGATAAACTTCCAGAGGATATTCTATTCTGTTGTGAATTGTTAATGGATTTTCCTGGAGATGAAGCAATTATTGTTACTAAACACGGAAATGTTCCGAAATTAAAATGTTGGGCAGTAAGATTTAATGATGGAAGTGAATTATTCCCTACATCGGTTAAATTACCGGCATTTCTTACCCCTGTTGAAAGTTTTACTCCAACACGAGCTAGAAAATATCTAGAAAAATCTGGTATCGAAGGAGTTGTATTATGCGACGTTGAAACTCGAGCTAGAGTTAAGATCAAAACTCAAGAATTTATAGAGCGACATAGATTTATCTCAAACATTACTCCTAAGAATATCTGGGAGCGGTTAAAAAATGGTGAAACCTTGGTAGATATGAATATTCCAGATGAATTTCTACCTCAAGTCAAGCCTATTTACGAGAAAATTGTGTCCGACTACCGACAAATAAAGAAAGACTCATTCCGTTTAGTAGGTATGACCAAAAACTTAACAAATAAGGCAGTAGCATTAAATACCAGCCTAGGATTAAGCGAGGAAGATAAGCATTTAATCTTCTTTTTCCGTAGAAATCCATCAGGAGATGAAGTGCACGACTTCTATTGGAATAAGGTAAAACCTAAGAATTGTGAAGAAAAAGCATAAAAACTATTGACTTTTTATCATTTTTGATATATAATGGATATATAAGTTAGAAAAGAGCTAGCTTATAAAAAGAAAGGACATATTAAAAAATGAGTAAATTAGAAAACTCCAAGAATACAAACTTTAGCTTTAAGCGTCTTATAGATGGTATAATGGCTATTGTAATGGCACTCATCGTTTGTTCGATGTCGTGGTCAGCCTATACAATTTGGAATGGGTTGGACGGTAAGTTACCAAAGATTCTTATCTTGCCACAAATTGCCTTTACACTTTATCTAATAGTAACCGCTTTTGCAGCGAAAGGAAAAAATAGCTAACTCTAATCTTTGGTTTAAGGGGAAGCACTTGTTATGAGTAAATTAACCAAAACTCCACAGAAGCCACATTTCATGGAAAAAATGATAATTGGCTTGCTAGTAATTAGTTTATTAGCAGTCGGCACCTGGGCATTTCAAAATAACAAAGAACAAAACGGTCGAATTGAGTTTCAACATACACAAATTAAGACAAAAGATGGTGAACTCAAGAAACTTAACAACAATTTAAATAAGATCAATCAAGACTTAGATAAAAGAACTAAAGAATTAGACAATTCGAAGAATAGTAACGCTGAATCTCAAAAGAAGATTGAAGAATTAGAAAAGCAAAAACTAGAATTAGAATCTAAACTTCAAGCTAAGGCTGAGGCTAAACAAAAGCTAGCACAAGCAGCTACAGTATCGAAAACGGCTTCAGCAGCAGCTCCATCAAGAAATGTTAGTGGAAATAAGCAACAATTGATGGCACAGGCAGGAATCCCAGAAAGTGATTGGGCGTATGTAGATTACATCGTAACCAAAGAATCTAGCTGGAACCCACAAGCCCGAAACGCAAGCAGTGGAGCATTCGGATTAGCACAATGTCTTAACAAGCCAGCAAATTCATTATGTTACTCTTCTAACCCTGTAGACCAGCTTAAGTGGCAACACTCTTACGTGAAGAGTCGATATGGTAGTTACGCTGGAGCATACAGCTTCTGGACGAGTAATCATTGGTACTGAGATAGTATAAATATAACAATAGACCCTGTAATATGGGTCTATTTCCTTTTCTAAGCGGTTCTAAGCGACTTTAGAGTAATAGTTGATAAATTATACCAATGTAGATAAAACTCTGTAATTAGAGCGTCTACGGCGTTTGTTAGATATTCTCTGACGAGTAATTCCTTCTTTAATGAATGGTAATTGATTTTCAATAGCACATAAAGCTAGATCTGCTAGTGGATCTCTAGTTTTATCAATGAGGCACATAACATTGTCTATCACATCTAGATATTTAGTAGAATGGTTCATTTCGGTCATTACCTGTCTAATCGCCGTACTACCTAGTAATGGAACACCTTCCCATAACTCATTGTGAAGTTCTTGGTGGATTTGAATATCCATCGGCACTACTAGTCCGTTAGTTTCTCTTAAACAAGACCCCTCTGGTGTATCTTGCCATTTTTTCCGTTGATATAGAATATGGTGAAGATTCTCTTTCATACTTCTATAATACTACCCTCTAGACATAAATCAAGTTTTGATGTATAATAGATATGTAGTTTATTCAAACTACTTCTGTCCTTTCTGATAGACCTCATTCGTGGGGTCTATCTTTTCATATAAAGAATAACCCCTATTAAAGGGGTTATTCCGAAAGGAGGGGCAAAGGTAGGCTATTCGCCTACTTTCCTATATTATCAAACTTCTATTTAGTGTCTTTATAAATACCAAACATAGTTAGAAGAAATGCACCAGCAGCGGCACAAACGCCTGCTAATGCTGACACTTGTTCTAATGTACCCAATTGTAAAGCTACAGCTAATTGAGGAATAATAATTCCTGCACCAATCAATCCGTCGCCGATAAAGTAGACTGTCAGTTTAGTACGTTTACCGATTCCTTTTACAATGTCTTGTACTTCATCTGATTCAGAAACATCTTTAGCTAGATCGAGAGTTTGTCGGTTCATCTCTTCAATAGCTTTAATGTCGTCTTTAGTATAGATAGGGGTTGCCACTTTCTTTTCTCCTTGTTTTTCATTTAAGTTGTTAATTGGCGTATCATCTTGTTTATTGACTGTAGTTATTTTTGCCAAACTTCGGATCTCTTCTATCGATTTGTTTGTAACATTCATATCCAATTTACCATCATAGCCAGGTATTGTATCTGATTCTGAATATTGATGAATAAATGAGCCGTGTGCGTAATTACCTGGATTTCCATAGTTTGGATACCAATCCACTCGTGGCAAGCCTAATTTCTTAATAATACTTTCACCTGCGTAAGTAAAGACCTGTTTACCTGTTTTCTGTAGCACAATATTGCTAAATACTGCGATTTGTTCAGCTGTACCCTCAAAGTCTGGTTCAAGATCAATGAATAACAATTCACCAGGCTGATTTCCTAGAGTTTCAATACACTTTACAAAGTAATTAGCATTCTGTTCTGCCTCTTCTCTAGTTGAAAAGTATGGTAACCAGTAAAATCCAAGTAATTTACCAGCTTCACGAGCTTTATCTGTGAATAATTTAGCACGTGGGTCTAGTTTGAACTCATTTCCACCAAATTTCTCGCCAACCCAGCCAGTTTTCACGATTACGCCACCTATTTTAGGGAAGATATCTACAACTTTTTCATTCTGATAGTTAGAAATGTCGATTATTTGCTTACTATAGTCTATTTCTGGCGTATCTTGTGGCTTAGGGGCATCCACAGTTAGCTCTGGAAGGTCATGTGTGCTTGTATCAGTAAATGCACCACTCCATAAATACAGAGCATTTTCCTTGGATATGAACCAAACGTCATTATTTTCAATACTTTCACCACGACACCAAGCTTTCATGTCGATAATTGTGTTTCCATTTATAATTTGGGCTACATCACTTGACGTATTCGGTGCTTTTCTAGCACGAACGCCACTTTCCACTGCTTTACGCTGATATCCCTGAATATTATTCTTAGGGGTGAGGTCTGGTAAGTCGTGTAAATCTTTATCCTCGAATAATTGACGGCTCATATATTTTCCACTACGAGCGGTTACATACCAGACTGTATCTCCATTGACAGATTCACCATCGGTAACATAACCCTTCATATCCACTACTTGGTTCGGATCGATTTCCTGAAAGATACCGCTAGACGTATTAGAATCATCACGGGCATTTACAGCACTATTAGTTTTTCTAGCCGTACCAGATATTGGTTCAGGTGTATAACCAATGATTTTTTCAGGTCGTGGTCGCAACCAACCGATAACTGCTCCACCTGCTAAGACATATGGACGGCGATATAGTCGAGCTGGAACTTGTAAGAATCCGTCCTGTTCAATAACATCAACTCCATTAGTGTCTGCTCCTGCAACAACTGCGATATGTCCATAAGGATTTCCACTCATTGCACCCCAGATAATAATGTCGCCTCTTTGTGGAATTAGATTTGGATCATTTGGATTGTTAACTATCTTTTCGAAATACTCTTCATTAGAATTGGCAAAAGCCTCTTTAGCATTAGCAGGGCGAATTGTGTTTACCCAGTCATTAAAGAGCCATAAACAATAGTCATCAATGACATCTTTGCATTGTAGCCCGTAACTGCCATCTACATCAATTCGTCGTCCTGGGGCATTGTTAATCCATTCATTAATTCTATCCATTTTTCTCCTCCTTTTCTTTTTTCTTAATGTCAATTAAAAGTTGATCATATAAACATCTAGCACAACTAGCAAATTCCATACCAAGGAATAGACTGGTAACTCCTGCTAGAATATCTGCCGAGCGTTTCAGATTTTCAAGATTAGTTTCATTTTGATCGGCTTCATAAACCTCGGTATCAAGAGTAAAGGCTTTCACTGCGTGCTTAAAGTCGCACCAGTATTTCGGGTTCGGATTGTCTGACAAAGACATTAAATCCTGCATTTGTTTTCGTCTTAAATTAAGAACCTCTACAAGCAATTGAGAAACATCCATTCCATCGATTAAATGCTCCTCTAAGTGAGAAGTTAGTCCTGCCTTTTCACCGATAGATTGAATTAAATCTACGGCATATGCTCTTGCTGTCGTCATTTGATTACCTTGATCCCTTCAATTCGTTTAGTTGATCCATCTGGATAGATAGCTACTGCCCTTACCTTGGTAACGGGCTTGCCTTCTACCACTCTTTGTGCATAAGTAATATCCTCTGTCATAAATGAACCTGTTATTTCGGAAGACAGGTCAATGTCTGTTGTAACCCTAGCTCTATAGTAATAGCGTGTACCAGTTTTAAGTCCTGATAAATCGAATGTAGCTTTAGTATCTTTGGTATCAATATGGAGATTTTTGCCATATGATGGAGATTCACCATAATCTAATTCCCATTTGACCACCTTACTATATTCGCTAGTATTCATACATGACGCGGTTATTTGAGCAGAAGTGGTCTTGATTTTTGATTCACCTGTGGCTAGGTTGTACGGAGCTGAAGCACGAGGAATCGGGATCCAGTATTCAGCCGCACCTGTATGTCCCATTGTGTCGTGGAAGAATATATACAGACGGATTGTGGTTGCTAGACTATGTACTTGCACTGAACCAGTGTAATACCCTGAGTGTAAATGCATCCAGTGTTCTTGACCACGAATAATTCTTCGCCAACCAGTATAGGGTTTTATTAGCCTATTGGTAGATAGATTTTTATTGTCAACACTTAAGTCAACCATCCAAGGATAATCCCAGTAACCTTGCCCATATGTATTTCCTGTTCTAGCGGCAACGTTAAACTGATAGTAGATGGTATTACCTTCTCGCCTAATCACATCATCAAAAGCCTGAACCCAGCATTCAGGTACATCGCCGAATACGCATTGCCAGCCCCTTGCCGCCATGAATTAGTTCCTTCCTGCAATGAAGACTATTAGAGTCTTGCCTGGTTTCGCACTAGGTAGAGCATCTCCCTCTTCAATAAGGTCAAACTCAATCTTGCTATCACGAGAGGTTAAAAATCCAGCAGATGCAATATTATCAGATAATTTAGCAGGTTTCTTAACTCCATTGTCAATAGAGGAAGCTGGGATAGCACTTACTCCTCGATTTACCATTACATTAGCTAGTACGATATATGGATTGCCTGCCCCTATACTTGCTTGTATTTGACTTGGTGTTGCTGGTACTGGTGTGGATGTTGGAGTGCCTTTAACAACCTTAAATTTAAGACCACCCGGGTTATTGATATGCCCAGAATTAAAATTCATAGCTCGATCGACATAAGCAACTACACAATCAATACGATTGTTAACGCTATCCGCACCTGGAATAATTATCTCTTCAACAGAGTCTGACCACACACCGTAAGAATAATTACTGTAAGGAACCATAGCAGCCCCTTCAGATATATTTAACACCATAGATGGTGATGTTCGGGCAGTTACTTCAAATCCACGAATAATTTCCCCTCCTAGAATTTCGGAGAGTATTCGGAAATGTCCATCTTCATTAGTTTTTCCGCCTGAATCGCGATTAGATACAAATGTTGTCATATAATTCTATTTTATCACGCTCGATAGAATGAGCCTGGCTGTGTTGACAATAGGATATATGTTGTGGATTCTGTCTGCTGGACGTAATATTTCTTTATATCTTTGGTTGACCCTGCACTAGGATGAATCATATAGGACGACGCACCCCAAGCGTTTGGATTTCTATGCAACATAACAAGTGGATTGTCTTCTGATGATGTAATGAAATATAACAAGATATATACAGGTTCGCCTACATTCGCAGTATGTGGTACATGTACCTGATATTTATAGAACTTCAAAGAATCTGCACTCGCTGGTTGAGGTGAGTTCATTTTGAGTAGACTATTTTCTAATGCGGTTAACCGCTCTTCTGGTGTCATGGTTTTATATGTTCCTCTGTTTCTCTTGAGTTATCTGTAAAGTACATTCATAAATAGAGTAGACTTTAATCTTATACTTCGCCGTTGGTGGTTGTGAAAAGTTATTAGCTGCTATAGTGATGAACTCTAGGTTGTTCTCCCCTAATTCCGGGATCCAAGAAAAGAAAGGAGGCTCTATACCCGCGTTAGCCATCTGCCCAGTGTATCCGTAACCGACATTTCCAAACCAAGGATAATCTACTATATTTTTTCCATTAATTTCCACATCAAGCATGATCATGTAGGGAGGCTTGAGTTGACCAGCCCCAACGAAATCTAGCTGTAGAGTCGCCCAGTAAATCCAAGACCCTGCTACCTGAGCTGGAGTATCAATAGTAACTTGCTTGTCCCAGTCGGAAAGAGTCATTTGTGATTCTATAACTCTAACCATTCCTGAACCAAAAGAGCTTCTAGTCTGGTATTGGGTCATTTGATTTTCTAATTCCTGAAGACGTTCCATTATAATTGACTCACCTGTAATGCTCCATCTGAGAAGCTGACTATTTCTAATTGTACAGAAAATGGTAGTAAAGATTTATCACTGATATCTGGATAACTCTGATAACTCATTAAATCGAATCGGTCACAACTAAGAATAAGTGTATTGTTTTCAATGCTGTAATTAGATAAGCTAGCTCCAGCTAACAAAGTTCTTTGAACGCTTGATATAGACGCTTCAATACCGTCCTTATTGTAAACCTTTAACACTGCGTATATAAAAGAATCATTGCCATCTAAAGGTACAAACCTATAGGAGAAACTTACTTTCCAAGAATTATTCGAATAACTACTAGCCATTCTATGAGATTTCAGACGAAACACTTTAGCTTCACCTAGTTTATATGCCTGGTTGGACTTCATCTGAATAAATTGTCGTTCAAGATTAGTTAATCTGCTTGCGAAGTCCACTACATATCCTCCAGCTGAACCCAGCCTGAAATACGACCTCTAGCCTGCTCTGCATACATATAATTGCTCCACAATTGATATTCTAGTGGTTCATATGCAGGTTTATTTTCAAGCCCTGCCGATACTCCATCTGTATAATATCTTCTTCCATCACCATAATAGTGCCAGACTTTCACATAATCAATAGGATATGGCTTTCCTAGATCTACGGTTACGCTCACTTTAGTATTATCAAGATAAGCATAGTCAGCGGTTGCTAGATTTCCATTAGTAATTCGCTCGGGGAAATGAATGCCTTCAGGATAACTGGTTACCTTAGCCTTGAAAGCTCGGTTTATCGGTTTACTATCTTGCATTTCGATAGCCTGAATCTGAACCCAGTGATTTCCTGAGTTTACATTACTCCCATTGATGATGTCTTTTATATATCTGATATAGATAGGTTTTTTCTTAGGAATAGAAGCTCGTTTAAGTGTTAAGGTCATTGTTTCAGCCATATCATTTGTGATATTCCAAGACATGCCAGTAATTCGGTACTTATCTGTAATACTATCTAAATAATGGTCATTTTCCATCTCTACAGAAATAATATCGCCAGTTTCGATAGTCGTAGGATTTATAGAGCCATCTCCTACGGTAAGTGACGGAATATCTGTTGGCATTCTTCCTAATTCAACTTCTCCGCGGGAGTGTTGGTATAGAGTGGTAGATAATTTAACGTCATTCAAGGTTTTAGTCTTAACAATAGTTCCATATTTTTTACGAGATTCTTTATCATGGGTTATAGCCTCTAGCCTTTCATCACCAATACCAGATCCAATAGTATAAGAATAATTAACCATATCACCGATATCTCGAGTAATAGTTCCACCTTCTAAATTAAATGGATATGAAATATGTATGTTAGTAGATTTATCTTGACCTTTTTTATCGAATACATTGAATTGTCTATCAGGTGTAAATGAGAAGTCGAAATTGTCATTTTCAAGCTTGGTCAGGTTAACAATACCCTCTTTAACATCTTGAAGTTCGTAGCCTCGTTGACGGTTGTCTAGTTGTGTTGAAGAAGCTGTATCTACACCTAGTGGGACTCGTAAATCATATAAGGAATCGTCATCAAAAGAGTATGTAACTCTGAAATCTGTTACGTGTATCGGTCTGCGACTAGGATCGTTACCTTCTATCATTAACCAACCATTGTCATTGATCATTGAATAGTTTGTAATCTTATATTCGTGCCACGTATTATCGAAGTCGCTCCTTGCAAACTCTCTTAAGATAACTTGGTCGCTAGAAATACCTACCTGAGAACGCTCGATTATTTTTGCATTTTGATAGCTAGGAGGTATAAGTTGTCGCCACGAAATATCCACCTTAGTGCCTGCGGGTATATTTAATTTAACGGCTAATGAACCCCATCCGTTAGGAATAGGAGTTGCTACAAAAGCAGCTTTTTTAATATCATCTCGATAAACAGCCCCATCTCCCTCATTTTTCAATCCGTATGCGAATACCCATCCATTTGTATTTACAGCAGGTACAGAGGTCTTATTTATAGGTTGAGCTTGCTGAGAATCCACAACTAGAGAGCGTGCTATTTGTCCGTAGGTCTTTCGAGAATATTGAGCGTTTGTAATTCTGCCCTTAAAAAGATTTAAGAATCCTAGACATCTAACTTGAAGAGTATTGTTACTCTCTTTATTTAAATTGATATCTATCTGAGCAACATAACCACCGATAATATATTTTCCGTTATAACGAACCCTGACATCGTGAACGCCTGGTGATAAAACTTCATCAGCGGATACTCCCATTTCTTTACATTTAAGCTTGAACTGTTCATAGTCTAGTCCGAAATCAAACTCATCAACATCATTCAATTTCCACGTAACTCTAAGTCCACTGGAAAGAATATGAGAAAAATCAGCAACATAAGCACCTGTTTTCCAGTTGTAAACTTCAATGTCTAGTTGTGTAATTTTAAGCTCTGATGGCTCTTGCATATTCCCCCTTAAATGCCTTCAAAACCGTTTCGCCAAATGATAGTTCCGAAGTCTGTGTCTGTTTGTTTGTTAGTTTCTAAGACAATTCTATTTTCACCTCTCTTCAACGACCACCATGTAGAATCTAAGGCTCGTGATGAGGCTACACTAACTCCATTAAGAGTTATTATACGTTTTTTCATGTCGATCCGCAACTCCGAATCACCAGAAATAGTCAAATTCATTTTTATATTTTCATTGGTTATAATGTTAGTAATCTTTGGATTAGTATAAGTACCTTTAAGAATTATAAGCGGGTAAACTTCAACCGATCCAGTATTCATAATACTTGTAGCCACTTGTCCCGAAACCCACTGCACGGGCATATCTGACGGAATAACAAAGCCACCAGGTTTTTCCTTGTAAAATACTTGTTGTAACAGAGATGATTGAGGAGAAGCTCCATCCCCACCATCGTAAATAATAGGATCAGGGCAGATGAGGGTAATTTGAAACTCTCCAGCAGTAGGCATTGTGATATCTGACTTAACATCTGCAATAAAACCCTCTGTATAGTAATTCCTTCCTGAAAAGGTGGTAATCATAATAGGGTAATTCTCACGAATATGTAACTTATTCATCAATCCCAATCTTAAATCATCAGCCTCCTGACAACTCTCGCCTTTATAAAAGCCACTTAGAGTAATGGTTCTAAAGCCGTATAATTGGGATGAAACATATCCACCATCAACACCAGCATAAACTCCATCTGCCGTCCTGATAGCAGGAGCAGACAAGCCTGAAATAGGCGATACTAACTTATAAGCTGAATCACCACCAAGTATGATGTTATTGCCAATCTTAAATCTCATACTTCTATTATACCTAAGCCTTCCCTAATTCCCACTTCAAATCACGAACCATCTGATCCACCGAGTATTGAGTATAGTTATTGTTTGTTTGGTTAATCACCACATTCTTTCTGCCTTGTTGTGGATTACCATACACACCTGTATTGTCATTGTATACATCTGGTGCTAAGTTACTTGATACGTCTAGTGATGGCGACATTGTAATATCATCCATTGAAAGAATATCAACTACTTGATCCACTAATGAAGTAGCCGCGTTAACTACTTGGGATTGACTTTGTTGAACACCTTTAGCCAAACCTTGAGCTGCAAAACGACCACTTTCTATAGTAGTTTTCCAAGGTGAGTGTTGTTGTGCTCGATCTTTAAGACCTCGTAAGAATTTCTCAGCTACCCACCAACCAACTGAGTAAACATTTCTACTTTCCACTCCATTAATGAACCCTGAAATAGCGTTATTTCCTGCTTGCCAATAACCACCGACAGCTGTTACACCTTCTTTAAACTTATTACCGACATTGTTACCCACACCCCAGACTTCACCTGTTCTAGATTTGAAGCCATTTATTAACTCACCAACAAGGGCGACTCCTTGCCAATAATGATCAGGAAACTTAGATTGAATAGATTGCCACAAGGCACTTTGGATTCCCCATCCAGCACTCTGAACGGTTCCTTGTTGCGATAGAATACCTTGTCCTATTTTTGCGGCTAATTGGGAACCTGCGTCATATGCTTTTCCTATTTGTCCAGCAAGGGTACCGATAACTCCACCAATCACTTGTGATAGGGTTGCTTGTAAAGTCGCTATAGAGGCTTGGATAGCAGGATTTACCTGAGGCAGACCAGTTAATGCCCATGCGAACTCAATCAACTTATTAAGCATAGATTGACCCATTCCAATAATCCACTCTTTATTAGATAAGTCGCCTACATCTTGATTGATTTGACAAACTTCCCATACAGCGTGCCGAACATTTCGTAAGTTGTCTAACATTCCGTCTTGAACGGCAGCTATAGTGTTTACTGTCCAGCTGAATCCAACGAATTTGTTAAGCATAGACTGAGCCATACCTACAATCCATTCTTTTGCAGCCATATCGCCTACATCTGCGTTTACCTGACAGACTTCCCAGACCGCGTGTCGGATATTTCTTAGAGTGTCCCATTTATCAGCACCAATTTCAACCAAAGAATTTACAGTTTGTGCGAATCCAGAAAACTTATTAAGTATGGATTGGGCTAATCCTACGAGTAGTTCTTTTTCACCCATAGCTAACCCAGTAGGAATTTTACCAATTTCGCTTATTATAGAAGATACAGCAGCTACCTTAGGTATGTTATGACCTTCATCAACAGATTGCATTCCATTTATAGTCTTAGCAATCTCTGTGAATTTGTTAAGCAAAGATTGAACCTTGCCCATTTCGTCTTCAGAAATCATTCCACCAGTTGCAAAACTCTTTAATGAGTTCCATACGCCACCAGTACCTTTCTGATCTACAAGTGTTTGAACAATTCGAGAAATAGTGTTAATGTTATCTTCTGTACCTTTAGCCTCCTGAGCCCAATCGAAAGATAATTTCTTTAGATTGTCAATCATTGACACATAAGTACCTACAATAGAAGCAACATTTTGACTGGTTCCAGCCTTAAAGAAGGTGTTTGCACTGTCTGAAATATTTTGAAGCCAATCCGTACTGCCTTGAAGAGTTAATTTTCTAACTACGCCATGTAGTTTGTTTAGTAATGCGTCAATAGCTTTATCATCTAATTGAACGTTCTGGACTTCATTTAGTTTAGTTGCAATTTCGTGATACCTAGAAACAATACCGCTAACGTTCTTAATAATTTCACCTTGTAAAAAGGCAGATATAATCTTATCAATACCCTCCAGTGGTGAACCTGGACCAGAAGCAGATAAGTCTTTTATAACGCCAGAAATTAAGGTAATCTTTCCCTGGATTACTTCTGGAACAATATTCACACCTTGGATTTCGTTTAATTTGGTTGCGATATTGTGATACGAATCAACAATACTACCTATCTGACCGACATTTATATTCTTAACGAAGTTTTTAGCCGCTTCCATAGCCAACTTCATAATTGAGTCGCCATCACTTGCGGACACTAGCTTTAAGGTATCGCCAATCAGAGTTATTTTACTATTGATAGCCTCTTTATCGAGAGGAATTGCGGCTATTAAGGCTAGTTTAATTGCTATATCTTTATACGAATTAACAATAGAGTTGACAGCCACCATATTTATTGCCTTGACTGCATTTTCAACTAATCCACCGACATTAGCCTTCGCCATATGAGCTATCACTGCAACTAACATATCTACCTTAGCTTTTACGCCATTCACGTCGCTAGTTACGGCTGAATCCACGTAAGCAATAGCCTTAGCTGCCGCTACCATTCCACCTAGAATACCAAGGAGAGCCACTAATCCAGCCCCTAGGAATAGAGCACCAACACCAGTAGCCATAATTGCACCTAGAACTCCAGCTAGCACACTTATAGCACCGATCCCAATAGCCATGTTAGCTACCTTAGAAGCGAAACTTGCGATATCACTTGGTACCACGCTATTCGTGTAAGCAATAGCTTTAGCTGCTATAGCTAATGTACCCGAAATGAGAATTAATACTCCCAATCCAGGAATAATATGCTTTCCTAATTTACCAACAATTCCACCTAGTATGGCAATAGCACCTACACCTATACCAAGGTTTATAATCTTACTGCCAAATTCAAGAATATCTCCTGGGATAGCCTGGTTTGCATATTCCAAACTCTTTGCCAAGATGGCTATACTTCCAGCTATAAGCACTAATTTGAAGAGGTTTTTAGCGTTGCTACCCATTTTATTAGATAGAGCAACTAATACGCTCATACCTAGAACAACACCACCCATAAGTCCCATCTTTGCGGCTAATCCACCCAAGTCTTCTGGCATAGACTCGTATGCGAATTTGAGTGCGTATCCAAGGGCGGCAATAGCTCCAGCCATAAGAACTAGGTTAATGATTCCAGATCTCATTGTAATCATCATTTTCTGCCCCTTAGTCATTTGAGAACTCATTGACTCGATAGGAGCTAGTATATTACCAGCTTTTACCGCTGAAGTAGTAGCTTTTCCTATCCCAAACAAACTGTCCCCAAACTTCTTTATAGAAGAAGCAGTACCTAAGAATGCTTTACCTAGATTGACAATTTTTCCAGCGGCAGCTCCACCAGCAATAGCAATCATTATTCCTTGTAATACAGGAGTAGGGAATTTAGCTATAGTATCTGCTAATGTAGCTAGAATGTTGACAAAAGCAGTTAAGACCTTAGTAACTCCATCACTTGATGCTAATTGGGCGAAAGATTGAGCAAGACTGCCTGCTAACCTACCTAATGCTCCTAGTAAATTACCTACAGCGGTTCTGAACTCATCGCTTGAAGCCATAGCCTTGGTGAAGATAAATGCTAAAGCCACTACAGGGGCACTAACGCCACCTACAGCCGATCCAACACCTCCTAATGCCCCTAACAATCCTCCTGCTCCACCAGTAATACTACCAACGAAGCCAAGGATTTGGGTACCTAGGATTGCGAAGATAGGAATAAGAGCTTTAATGTCGAATCCACTAGCAAGCATTTTAGATCCAAGACTTTCAATACCGCCTGCTAATTTATCTACATAGTCAAGTACTCGACTAATTGCCTCAGGTAGTTTGTCAGCTAATTTGTCAATGAATGGACTAATAGCCTCACCCAAACGCCCCATGACGCGTTGCATCTTTTGACCTGTTGCACTTGATCCAGCAAGAGTGTCGGCAAAGATTTTAGTTAAGCGAACAGTAGACTGGTAAATACCTTTTTCAGAAGCCTGGAAACCTTTTTCAGCATCAACAGAGTAACCGACAAGGGCAGCTCCAATATCTGCTAGACGACCTTTCGCACGACCACTCTGATATTCAAGGGTGGCAGTAAACTTACCCATTGCTAATGCACCGTTGGCAGCAACAGCCTCAAAAGCCTTTATAAGTTTGTCAGTATCAATTTTCTTCCCATCTATGAAACCACGAACTTCACCCGTACCAATGTTTAACTGTTTAGCCAACTCTTTATTAAGGGCAGGAACAGCCTGAACCAATTGGTCATATTCGTTCAATCCGAATTTCTTCTGTGCAGTAGCTCGTCCATATAGCTCTGCTAGTTCATCAATGCCACGTCCTGAGGCGATAGAAACTTTACCTAACAATTCAAGTTGTTTAGTAACGTCTTGTAAAGAAGCTCCATATTTAAGAATGCTATTAACTGCTTCAATGGTCGGGAAACGTGAAAAGACGGAACCAACACTGTCTTTATTCATGCCTTTATAGAACTTGAAGGCTTGAGCCATTGCGTTGTTGGCGTTTTCGATTGATCCTGTTAAAGAGATGAAGGAAGCGTTGTTTTTAGCGACAAATTCAGCACCTTGAATACCAGATTTAGCTTGTTGAGCAATCATAGATCCTACAGCACCACTAAGAGCCGTAACGCTATTTAGAGCTAGATTAGCACCTTGTACTACAGGTGAAAATAGATCCATACCCGCGGCACGAACTTTAGAAAAGCTAGCACTTAAATCGCCGAAAGAAGACCTGAGATTGTTAGCATTTTTAGTAGCATTGGCTAATGAATCTCTTGTAGCTCGATCTATACCAGAAAGTTCTTTACCCAAATCAGAAGCTTTAGATGAGGCTTCTTTCATTCCAGCGTTAAAAGCAGATAAATCTGCTTCAACAACCCATCTAACTATTCCACCTGTAACTGCCATTATTTCGCTAACCTCTTAAAATGTTCTGATAATTTCTTTACTCCCTCTCCTTTTTTAGTATGTGGTGCTGCTACAATCTGAGTAAGATTGAACATTTTCTCTGCCTCTAACTTTCGAGCTATTCTGATGAGAAGTTTGATATCTCTAGCTGGTAGTTTACGAGCCTCCTTCAGTGTGTATTGCGGATAGTAGTATGCAACAGTAGCCCAGATATCTCTATCCAACGTAGTATCTTCACTAGAAGGCACAGACTGAGCTGCTGTTACTACTGCCATTTACGACACCAATTCTTTAATCAATCGTTCATTAAGTCGGCGTAAGACTACAATATTCACCTTCTTAAGAGTTTCTTTGATTGGTGTTTCATGTCCAACTGGAGTAATTAGACCATGAATAAAGTCTTCCATTTTAGCGTTTACTTTTTCAATTTGCTCGTCTGAGGCTGTATTTTTTATAGCCTCGAATTGAGTAACCAACTTAACGAATGGACGGATTTCATCTTGAGTTGGGTATCGCATATCATATGCAAGACCGTTTATTTCAAATTGAAATGCATCTGAAACATCATCGTTAAAGTTGAATCGTTCTGAACTCATCTGGTTCTTCCTCCTTTTAGTTGTTATGTATTCATTATAGCATTTACCGAGCAAGGGCGTACATTATAAATACCCTTACAGCTTTGTTGCCCCAAGAATATGTAGGTAAGAACCAAACATATTGATTATCGTAACCCCACCTTAAATGATGTACACTTTCGACATGAGGTAGCGGGATAAATTGTTCTTCACTACCGAGTGCCGCACTAGCCTGGATCATAAGAATATTAAACTTACCAGCAGGCAATCCGTGTGCAATATTATATATTTGCTGTCCAACGAAATTAGCTCTTTGGTTAATATTCTTTGTATATACATTGTGTTTCACGCCACCCAGATAGATGACACCCATCATATCGTTATTACCAATAGTCATAGTTGAAAAGTCTATATTTTCACGTTCAACACTACCTTCTTCTTTCAGGATATAGTCCTTCATTACTCTATCCTTCAACTCGTTTGTGAAATTGTTGTCTGTATGAACATACCTAGAATCTGTTACTAGATTGTTCGGTTTATTCTTGATGAATGACGGTTGTGAAGAATTGCTCTGTTGCCAATCTGCTTGTACCTGAGGTACATTTCTTTGGGCTCCTGTTTCGATACCTGCCAACTTACTCTTTTCTGCCTGAGTATATGGTTGGTCTAGTAATGCTAATTTGGCTTTATCTTGAGCGGTAATAGATTCAAGGGTTTGTAACTTAGTCTTTTCTTGTTGAGTAAAGATTTGTGTTTGAGCAAGCTTATTCTTTTCGGCTGTAGTAAACGGTTCTTGAAGAAGTTGTAACTTAGCTTTATCTGCTGGACTTATGGATTCCAGATTATCTAGTTTAGTTTTATCTTGTTGACTAAATACAAGAGTTTGGCTTAATTTATTCTTTTCAACAGGTGTGAATATTTGAGTTTCAGATAACTTATTCTTCTCATTCTGAGTAAGTACTTCTGTAGAAGCAAGTTTATTTTTCTCTACTGAAGTGAAGATCTCTGTTGTGGCAAGTTTATCTTTCTCTGCCTGAGTAAGTATTTTAGTTTGGGATAGCTTATTTTTTTCATCTTGAGTGAAAGGAATGTAGCTATTGTCGATTTGTTTGAGATTTGTAGGCTTGTTCTTAATATAGGCAGGGTCAGATGTATTCGAAGCCTTCCAGTCAGACTGAACAGATGCTCCACCGCCACCACCGCCTTGAACTTGGATCCAGTCATTAGCATTGAAACTTGTTCCAGAAGTAAAGCTCCTTTTAGCAATATATAATGAACCGCTATTAACACATAGAGAACCTTCAGAGTATTGCTTATTAGTTTTAAATTGCTCTACTTTAGCGTCTACTGTTACATCTCCCGTTTTACCATTGACAGAAGTGACTTGGACAAACGGAGCATTCACAATACTGACAATTTCAGGTCCATTTTCAGTTACTGTAGTTTGGATTTGAGGGACTTCTTGAACAGCAGTAGTTAGATTTACGTTATCTACCACTTGAGTTGTATTTAGTGAAACCCCATATGAAGGGATTGGTGAGCCTTGATTATTCATTACACTTAATTATACCTTATATAAGAAAAAGCCCCGTGTGGGGCTTCTCCTGTTGTCCTAGGGCGTATTACGCTGGGGTCAAATGACCATCGCCAAAGAATTGCAATGCTGCTTGACCAGCTCTTGGCTCTGCAGTAAACGTAACAGTTACGGTACGCAGAACATTGTCCTCGAACTCGTTGGTGCTTAATGCTGTACGAGCGTTGACCAATCGAGTAACCTGACCATTACATGAAATAATGTCTAGGTCGTAATTAGTCGTAGCTGTATCACATTTAGCTGCCACGATATCAATTGCTCCTGCATCGTTATTTACTGTTTGACCAGTAGACAACTTAGCATTCTTAGCAACATAGTACTGAGGCAAGATGGTTCGAATAGCTGCAACATCTGATTCAAGCAATTTAACTTCAACAGAAGCACTGTGAGCACCTTCAATCTTAAAGGTACGACCGTCAACTGTCTTAAAGTCGCTAGATTCAATGTCATAGTTCATGCTCATCTCACCAACGTTTGTCAAGGTGTTTGAACCCCATTTGAGGGTGAATGGACCTTTTACTAATGCCATATTTATTTTCCTTTTCTTTTAATTACAGGTCTTTTGAACGACCACTTGTATTTGAATGTAACCATACATACGCTCTTCTGCATCTAAATCCTGTCTAACATTGAAATTATTAACATGAATTGAGATTACAGTGAAGCCCTCCAGAGGAGAACATTCGAGGCAGTTGAACATATCTGTAAGCTTGGCTAAATTGTGGTCAACTGTTTTGGCGTTCATTGAGCGAAAGTTCACTGTAACTGAATAAGCTAAGTGTTGCTCACCTGTTGGGTTTATGCGAATTGGCGTGCCACCTGAATATGTAACCCAGTACACGTCATTTCTCACTTGATTTGAATTAGGCACTTGATGTAAGAATATATCTTGCCCAGGAAAACCATAACCTTTTAATTGAAGTAAGTTAACTACACTTTCCCCGATTGTCATTCTGTTTCCTCCCATACGTCTTGAAGTTTATCCATAGCTTCCTGCATTGCGGATTCGGCGAAGTGAGGTCCAGTACCAGGAGTTGTGTAATTCTGAAATTGCTTCTCTTCCTGGTAAATGGCATATGGAGCATTCCATCTAATCTCTCCACTTTCACCATCTACAACCTTTTGAACCATAGTACGTAATGCACCCGTTTTCATAGGGGTTTTATGTAGGCTTGCCATATGAGCTTCTTCAAGTAATAGACGATTAGTAGCAGATACTCGAGTCTTAACTAAGAAGTTTACAAGGTCTGTATTATCTATTACTCTAACGGAATTTGTGACCATCTTTTATCCGCCTTCGAAAGAAAACAATGTACATTGTTAATCTCATTTCCTAGAAGTTTACGCTGCCCTATTTTTACTCGTTCAATCTTATAGCTTTCCATTCCGCCGTAAACGCCCTCGATCTGTAAGTAACAACCCTCCAAGTTCAATCCTTGGGATACTACCTCAGGGTCATTTGGATCAAGATATACATGAGCGTCCGTTCCTATAGTATAGGTACCGTTTTGAAAACTCTCAGACTTTCCTCGGAAGAATAGTCCTTTCATTGTGCTAATGATTGGACTAGGAATATCACCATACATGTCCCGAACACCCGTTATCAGTTGTACGGTATCAGTATATCGAAGGGCTACATTCATACTACAGGAATCCTTGTTATTGAGCCGTAAGGTCCAGCATACTTCTTTAGTAGTAATTTAACCTCAGGTCTGTTTTCAGGAGCTACAACATCTCCTCTAGTCCATGAGTGTCCATCAACTGATTCAGATTTAACTTCTCGTTCAGGATCGGCGTAGAAATCAGCCATTTCGGCAAGTAGCCAAAGTAATTCTGTAGGTACGGAATCACCATCTTCAGCAAAGTCTACCCAATCCGCCGCTACGGCTAATTGTACACAGTTTTTACAACCACAATCACAACCACAATCTGTACACTTTGCGATGTAGTTACCTATACCGTTAGCTCCATACTCTGGATTGAAATTATCAAAGTCTTTCACAGTAACGAATCTGCCTTTTGATACAACTTTTACTAGCTTAACAGCATAAACTTCGTAAAATGGATCAACTCGCAGTTTCCTGTCTTTTGCATTGTATGGAAATACCTTGATTGAGCCACGCGTAGGAGTGGCTGGCAGTAAATCGTTAGGTTCTGGTATTTCTAGGCAAGAACATTCTGTTTTCGTTTTGCCTAATTCAGTGTAAAGGTTCGAGGGAGAGAGTGTATACCCTAAGAGGGTTTCTAGCTTAGATTGTACTCTGTTTAAGAGTGGTTGAAATTGATCAGGAGTATCAATATTCTTACCTGTCAATCTCTCGTATTCATAAATCTTCACAGACTCTCTCCCTAATCTCTATCTTAATTTATTATTCTAGTGGTATTTAACCGTTCAATACTGTAGATTGGTCAGCCTTGATACCTGCAACACGTGCGATATCGTGGAAGGCACCACCGCGGTAGAACGAACCACGCATAACTAGCTCGTTACGCTCGTAAGCAGACTTCTGCTTGTTGCCATCTGTGTAAGATGCTTCGCTAGACATTGTGTATTGCAAGCCACCTGAAGTGTAACCTGTAAACTCACTCAAGTCAGCGTAGAATGCTGCACAAGCGATTGTAACTTCGCCAGTACCAAGTGTGTGTTTAACGCTCTCTGTACTTTCGATTGAAGGCATCAAATCGTTTGGAACAACAATGTATGGAGTACCAAAGATTGTTGGAACTTCACCTGATACAAAGATTTCGCCTAGAGGACCAGAAACGCCAGCCTTTAATGCGTGTTTCTTCAATGTAGCAAAGGTACGTGCGTTGAAGATAAGAGTACCTGCAACACCACTGTCGCTAATCTTAGCAATAACATCTAGCCATGAAGTCATAGCGTCTGTATCAGTTTTACCACCGTACATCAACTCTGCACCAGCTTCAGTAGCAGCTTGTTGCAATTTAGCAATAACCAATTGAGCACGTTTACGATCGTAGTCTTGTCGGTATTGTTTAGCAACATCTTCAAGCAAGTCGATAGCAAAGAATCGGGTAGCGGCAGTACATACAGGTGTAACAGCTGCAACTTCTTCCATCTTCTCAACCTTGTGCTCAGCAGTGTATTCACTCTTTGGCTTTAGGTTACCATCGTTGCCATCGTCACACAATGCAACATTCTTCATGTTGATAGAACCCTTGCGGCGGATCCAAGCAAACTCTAGAGAGTCAGTTTCACGCCACTCAGTAGCTTCAAGAAGTTTTGAGTAGTCGCTTTGTGAACCAACAATCTTGTTGTACATTTCTGGTGGCATAACGAAGTTGCCCATTGAAGCGATTGTCATTGAGTTGCGGGCAATACCAGCTTCCTTCAATGCGTTCAAGTTTACTTCGTTGATTTGTTGTACGCGGTCAAAAGCACGTAGGTTACCGCCCTTTAGGGCTTCCCACATTGAGTTAACGTGTGTTTGGTAACGCTCTTTCCAATCCATATCTGCGAACTGGTTGGTCGTCTTTGCAACTTCCTCACCTGCTTTAGCTTCGCCTTCTACAGCTGGCTCTTGTGCGTTTTTAGCGTAAAAGTTCTTAACGAAACCTTCGAGGACTGCGTTCATCTCTTTTCGCAATTCGTCTTTTGTCATTTCGATTTCTTCCTTTTCTGTTTCAGCTTCTGCTGAGTTTTCTTTAGCGATTTCTTCCAAGCCTTTATCAGCCTCTTTAGTATCGCCTTCTAATTTTTTCTTTTCTAGAGCAATAAGCTCCTTTACTGCCTCGGTGAGATCTTCGACAACTTTGTCACTGACCTCATTGTCAACAGCTTCCACTTCAGTTTCAACTTCCTCTTGTTCAGCGTTTTCAACCTTTTCGGTTTCCTCTTCTTTTACATCTTCCTGAACTTCAGTTGTTTCTACTTCGGTGTTTTTGACTTCTTCTTCAGTCATGTCTTCACCTTTCTCGGATACTAACTCCTCTACTTCTTTGTCAACCTCCAAACCTGCCTTTTGAGCCTCATCAATTGAGTTCTTGACGATTTGGTTAACAGTAGCTGAGTAGTTGTTCGGGACAACCACTTGTGATAGACCTACCATTTCATGGGAATAGTACATTCCGTCAGTTGGATCTGGGCTGCCACCTATTGTTTCTATGCTGAATGCACCTGAGAACCCTTGAGTTAGCAAGTTGTAGGCAATACGAGCATATGTATTGCTATTAATTGCATAGACGATTCGGTCAACGGTAACTTTACCATTCTCTTTTTTTAATCCTTCTACACGACCAATGATGTTGCGTAACTTATCTTCATGGTCAGCAGTCAATTGTCCTGCATATTTAGAAAGATCGAGAGAGTCAATATCGTACTTTGTCCCATTACGCTGCACTGTTGAGTCAGTAATGACTAGTGCGGGATTGAAAGTAACGACACCTTCACCTTCGTCCGTAAAAGAGTTCTTGGTCACATCAACAGGTATTTGTGTTTTGCTCATGTGAACCTTTCATTTAGTGTTCGAGTGATAACTGGCTGTTATTTAGCTCTTCGTATCTGGAGTAATTATATCAGATTGTTATTTTTTAGCTCTGGTACGGGAATTGCGAGCAGGTTTAGTATAAATAGCTTCTATTTTTTCACTAACAGATACTTGATTGGTTAACAATACTGCCATAGATTCATCAATACTGCCAAGGTGTTTACTGATTTGTTGAAGAGGGATTTTCTCTACTTCATTTATTCTAGTTTCAAGAGCGGCTAATTTACTAATCATTTTATCTAATTGTTCTTGCTGTTCTTCTAGTTTAGCTTTATATGAATCAGCTAGGTCCTTATAGTTATCTATACTAGTTTTTAAAGCCGTGGAACGAGATGTAAGAACAACTCCTACAACTGTAGTAGTAAAACCAATTATAGTTGGGATCCAAGTAAGCAGGTTATCCATTTTCCGACCTTCCTAGAATTATAAATACGTAACCTGACATAGCCGTTAAAATAATGATTGTATTTAAGATTGTCATAAAGCCCGCATTAGTTTGTACTAATTCATCAGTGATGCCAGTTACTAGTAGGGTAGGTTGTCCACAAACAGGTTTAACCCATTTATAGTGGAGTTTAATATAAGTCCCTTTCTTATACTCATAATTATATACACCCTGCGACGTTGTTAGAGCTTGTGTATTAAACTTTCCGTCTTTAGTTGGATCAATATATATCTGTTGGTCTGAAGGTGTATCACGTTCGAATTGACGCTCGCTAATTAGAGCAAGATTAGGTGCATAAGCAACACCTACCGTGTGAGGTTGAGCATCTAGCTGTTGTATACCCTGCTTAACAATAGAGCTTGTAATAGTAGCACATTGAGGTGATCCATTAAAAGCTAAGGCTGTTTCTTTAGCCTCCATCGCCAAGATATCTAGCATATATTGTTTTTGTCGGAGAATAGTATCTCTGTTGTTAGTTGTTTCAGCTTGATAAGAAATAGTTAAGAATACGGATGCAACAAAACATAGTACTAATGGTAGTACTATTTTTGAATACGCTAGAAACTTCTTAATTCTTTTTGTCATTGTTTGGTATAGGCTTTACTCTTACTGAAAGCATTGAACGTGCCATTGAATCTACATAAAAATTGAATACCATTTGACAGTGACGACATTTTACTTCACCACTTGAGCCAGGATGAACTTTAACACATAGATGGTTGCACTTCATTAGCTTGTTACTTTTTTTCGCTCTTACCATTGCTGGGCAACGGATTTCAAATAACTTCGCCTCCTCCATAAAACTAGTCCTCTACAACATTCTTAACTTTAGTCATGTTTTTAGCTGTCACTTTTCTAACTACAGGACCAGCTTCTGAACCCATGTCTAATTCTTCATAACCTTTCGGTACTCGTACTTCTTTGTCTTCTTTAAAGACAGACTTCTGATTTTTCTTCCATTCGGCTAGAGTCTTTTTTTCTTCCTCTGACATTATAAAGCCAGGGATTTGCTCTAGTTTTAATAGACGATTGATTTCTAGATCCATATTATTCCTCTCGTTATTTCTTTCATTATACAATTTTAATCTATTTAGCGGTTGGCGAGTCAGGACCATCTGTAGTGAGGCGGTTAGTTGGGTGTCCTTGGATTTCGATTTCACCAAACATAACGGTAGTAGTATTTCTAGATGCCTTATTTTCAAGCACAATGTCTATATTGTATTTACCAGGCTCCAACCAAGCAGCTTGTTTATGGATAGGGAAGATGATTTGTCCTTCCCGCGGGTCAATATTGCTCATATCTGTTGGGCTATCACAATCTATATCCACCTTCCACATAACATTGTTATAACCCTTAGTAGTAGTGCGTTCTTGTTCATCAGGTGTTGCGTCATCCATTGACAGGTCGTATTCGTTATTCTTTACAGTTAAGCAAGCCTTATACCCTACAAGGGATAGTTTTTCTGTTCCTCCTGTAGTTTGCTTTTTCCACGACCAACGGATTACTCCAGTATCCCCTCGCGGGTGCGAACCTAATTTAAGTTTCTCTAATTTAGCCATTATTACTCCCTATATGATTATGTTCATGAGTGCAGTTTTCATCACAACCTTGGTTCATGCATGAGTTGATTATTTTCTGTAAGTTTTCGCCCTCTTCCCTGATATACGTGTTGCTTATTTCGCCATTTTTAATAACCAATTTGTATGAGCAACTGCAATTCGGGTGAATCGCTCCACCTACAATATCCTCATAATCTGCTACAAATGTATATTTCTTACCATTTTCAACTATATCTATACTATCTCCTTTATCCAGGAAGTTAGATTCGAATGGTACAGGTCCTCTATCGATTAATTCTTGGCAGTAAGCACAAGGATGTCCTGTTCGAGAATAAAGTTGCTTATATGCATTTTTTAATTTACCTGTAACTTCTAGTAATTGTTTATCTGCATCGTATTGTGCTTGTACATAAGCTCTGGAGGTTTCATGTCGAGCAATTAAGGTAGCACGGTTTTTAGATACCTCAGTGAAATCTTTGCGAATAGAGGCTATTATATCTTTACGAGCAAAACCTTCTAATGCCATCTTGTTGGCTTTATCGTAAATCTTGCGATTCTTCTCTAGAATGTCTGTAGTATCGATAGCCTTTTTAATTTGTTTTTTAGTAGGCTTCTTAGTAAAGTAGTCTTTGAACTTGTCTGGATTGCGATCGTAAGCCTCACTGATTAAGTCAATGGCAACTTTAGCCATTAAGTCAGAGTAAGCCTTGTTAGAAACCTTTAGAACGTCATTTAAGATGGTTTGTAAATGTCCCTCACCCGAAGTTTGTGCCCTTTTATCAATAAATTCGCGAACACTTTTAGATAACACATAGGTTTCAGGCTTAATTATGTCTATTCTAGGTTGCTTAAGTATCATGGCTAGACCGAATATCGGAGTAATATACAACCAATATTCCTTGAGAAAGTCACCTATCTCTGTAGAAAAGTCCTTAGATATGTCTGTTGGCATAATATCTGTCTGTGTAAAGGAATTAACCGTAATATTTTCCAAAGAAACATTCAAGATTCTTTGATGGACATCCAATAATTCTTCTTTGAGTTTATTATGAGCATTGTTAACCTTAACTACATCGTCAGGGGTGATATCGTTCTTATAAGCATTTCCGATAACAATATCAGCAATATCTCCGTCATCATCGTCAGGTTTGTCTAGGTCAATTCCTTGTACTTTAAGAGTTTTACCTACTAGGTCTTCAAATGGAGCATAGTATTCGTTTGGATCAACCAAATTACCATTAATAGTCATATTATCTAGGTAAGCTAGTGTCATATGAGGCTTGTAATCTGGGTGTTTTTGAGTATAGTGGTCTAATTTAAGCAAATCCTCATGTACCTTAACTAGTTCGTCACTCTTTTCAAGTAGAGCAATGAGAGCAAAGCCTGTATCTACAGGGAAATGACTTATTTTTTCAATTGTTACCTCTTTAAGTCCTGATTCCTCCACGATTTTAAGGATTTGGTCCTTTATTTCGTAAGGTTTGTCCTTTAATCCATATACTAAGGTTACGTGTGGATTCTCTTGTCCTGGAATATTAGTTGTTTCAGGTAGTAAATCACTGACATTAGTAAGAACTGAAGTGTCTAATCCTGATTCGTTTAGCCTATCTAGCACATTTATGGCTTCAAGTTCAGCTCCTACCCAACCCTGGTCATCTGGTTCCTCTTCCTCTCGATTGTTATCGACATCTTTAAGAGTTTTCTGAGTAGAATTGTCTATATTTATCACAGGAGAAACATTTACGACAGGTTGCTTGTCGGATTCTTGTACTACAACTTTATTTTCTGGGGCTTTCGGTGCTTCAATATGAATGTTTATTGGAGAGTTCTCTGTAGTAGGTTTTTCTTCTACTTCTTGCTCTTTAGCTTCCTTTTCGGCTTGCTCTTGAGCTTTACGAGCTTCCTCTTCGGCTTTTAGTTTATCTTCATCAATAACTAAGTCTTCTAGGTCAGATTTACCAGTAGCGTATGAAATGGCACTTTCTCGAGTATAACCTTTTTCTACTAAGTCTTGAGCTAAGGCGGATTGACTGTTTCTTAACTCAGTAGCTTTCATTTCAGAGTCGTAGTCTTTAGATAAAGCACTTCTTAACTCGATAGTATAACCTGTTCGTTTGTATTCATTAGGATAGTTTTTACGGTAATCCAAATTGAGTACATCAATAATGTCTTCTACGCGTGGCTCAATAGAATCTCGAATATAATTATCATCTTGAACTCTAGCTGTTTCACGAGTTGTGCCAGATTGTTCAATACCTAGGTTCGTTTTAGATGCTCCTGCTACTGCAATAAACTCACTTCGATTTATCTCGTTAATATCTAACAAGGCAGCTTTATTTAAGTCTATTTGCATATCCTGCCACTGAACAGCTCCTGCTCCATTAGCAAAAATAGGTTCACCTTTAGTACCTGAAGTAATTCTTGCCTTGAAGTTTTCAAAGTCCCCATCATCTAGTAAAACATCTGTGGTGATAATTCCTGGGGCATTTAGGTTACCATTGAGAGATTGACGTGTGTGGTCTGCCGATTGATTTAAGGTATAGATAGCTGGTTTAGCTGCATCAACTAATGACCATGCTTGAGAGGTGTCAAATGGGCTTTCTTCCATGAAGGTAATAATTTGGTGTGGTCGCCAGTGTCGCCTTCTACCATCTGCTTTATATTCAACATAACCTGCTACTTCGCCATTTTTATCGATAACTCGCTTAACTTCAAAAGGATTCAATAGTACGAACTTTTGTATATAACTCAATCCAAATCCAGTTGGTTCCCTAACTACGCCTAAGTAGTATCGTCCACATAGATCTAGGTAGATGGAGATGTTCTTCCAAAACTTCTTAGTAGAGAAGTCAGTAGATTCTTGAATGAGTTTTAAATACGGGTGAATAGGATCTTTATTTAATTTCTGATACTCCTCTAACAATTCAGGAGTAACATCAATATATAAGTTACGTCTAGCAATTGCAGATACTCGGTTACCTTTACGCTGAGCTGCTGCATATGGATAGCCTCTATAAGCATCTTCAGGGGTTACCTTAACACCGCTCCAGGTAGGAGTTAGCGATGGTTTAGTATTGCCATACCTTAAAAACTGGTTAGAAGCATTGAAACTGTTGTTGTTCTTTCCATTCGTGAAAGAGTTGATTATCGTATTAAAAAGACCCATGTATCGTTTCTGTGTTAGAGATTATTATATCTAGGTCTAATTATATCAGATTATTTATTTTTTAGTTCAGGATGGCGTTCTTTAAGCCATGAGTTAAAATTAGCATCCACATCAGCTACAAGTTCTTCGGGTGCCTTTTCATACTTATCGAGATTGTTCATTTCCTTATACATATATTCAGTAGCATAGTCTAGGATTATTCCAGCCTGAAATTCAGCAAATTCTGTAGCTCCTTTTCTAACCTTTTCAACTTGTTTATCTAGGCGATCCTGTAACTCCTCTGCCATCTCATCGCTAATCTCTACCTTTCGTGGATTGTGATCCGCTACTAGGATTTCATACAACTTCCAGAGTCCTAGGATATAAAGTAAGATTGTTACAATTGTTGCTACTATCTCAAACATTGGCATCATCTCGATATTCCTTTAATAGCTTAACTACTCGTTTAGCACTCTTTCGTACTCGTTTCATAAAGTAATCTAATTCAGCTAGAGCGGTTTCAATGTATAGAGGAGAAAGTTCTTTACTTTCTTTTTTATCGGATATTTCGGTACATTTCGCAATATGCTTATCTAGTTCTTCTTCATAAACACGCCAAGCGTCTTCTAGATTCACAGGAATGTCCTTTTTCCTGGATCTAATGAAGTTGACTTCAATTTTCATTACGCCTCCTTTTTAGCCTTACCACGACGTGAAATACGTCCACCTTTTCCGCCAGCAATTCGTGCTAATTGTGGGTTAGCTGCAAAGCCTTTTCTAACTCCTGTAACCGAGCCACCTCTTCGTCCTAGATCTCTGAAATAATTACGAGCCGCGTCTTCACCGCCCAATTTATTCGCCATAGTTTTAAACATCTTGTCGTTAGGTTTACCTGCCATTTAATTTTCCTCCTTAATATAATCTACATCTATTTTGTAACCGTTTATTCCTAGCTCTCTAGCCATTTCATAGGCTTGTTGTTCTGCTAGGTATTCGGCTTGATTTTCATTACCTGCTTCTATATGTAGCACAGTTCTTAAAGTAAGAGTTATTCCTGCTACATACTTTCTAGGTTTGCTCTCTGGATCGGATTCGTACCATTTAGAGTTCGTCATAATCGTCTTCTCTAATTCCTTCCACTTCGATTGCTGAAGTGTCAATATCACAATCCAGATATGTTCCTTGAATTTGTTGGATAACTTCATTTTCGAAGTTTGCCTGAGCTTCTTCCTCATTCTTAGCCAACACATCAAAGTCGCTTAAAGAGATGGTAAACTCACCACTCATTGTATATACCTTTTTAGACATCTTTGAACTCTTCCTCTGTTGGTGTTTTTGGTGGTACATTTACTGTGATACTAACTGCTCGATTCACGGGTTTCCATTGAATGAGTGTACCCTTAAATCCTGTTAGTCGTGCCTCTTTAGAGGTTACGCGTACCACCTTTACTTGTTTGGGATACGCTACTTGTATTTTCATAAGCTCCGTCCTTTCTTTTCATTTGCTTATGTTTTAAGTATAAGGGATAATGTTGCTAATGTCAACGCTTTTATTTCCAATCTACTGAATCTAGATCCACATAGAACTTCTTGCCAGCTTTTTCTGCATAAATAGAGTTCATTTGAACATCTATATTTTCCCAGCCCAATTCCTTCAAATCTTCTGCTACCATATCTAAATCCAGTGTAGTATAGATCTTGTATTTTTCACCATTTACGATGTTAGTGATATCTTGCTTTAAGTTTGGCTTGTTCATTTCTTATCCTTTCATTTAATATTCGCATTGTGCAATAATAGCAGACTTATCTAGATTCCAGAAATTAATAAACCTAAGTTCACAACTTTCTTCCCAGGTTGGCTCAAGAGAAGGTTCAATGTTTAATATTTCGTAGCCAACTTTCTCAGCCTCTGTAACCTCTTCCTGGTTCTCGAGTATGTAAATCTTATGACAACCATCCCAGGCGAATTGTGTTGCCTCTGGTGCCATTTCTTTAACTTTAGTTAAAACGTTCATTGTTGTCCTTTCTTAATTTATTATTTAGCAGGTTGTAACATTTCGTCTGTCCATGTATAATCATCTGCCAGAATCCAGTAATATTCAGGTGCTACAGTGTCGATAAAAAGTGTGAATCCCTTTAGTGCTGCCATGTATTCGGTAAAAATCTGACCGCCATATTCTTGACCTACGATAAGGTCTTCTCGAACCTTTACTTGATCGCCTGATTGGAACTTGATTGCTGACATATTTTTGTCCTTTCTCTTATGTCTTTCCTTGTGTTTTTATTATAAGGCATAAGCGAACAAAAATCAATACTTTTTTACACTTTTTTCTGAGTTTTTCTGCTTTTTTTTGGCTTTTATGACTATTTCTGAGTTTTCTGCAAGAGATTATTGACTTTAATCTTATATAAAGCAATTAATCGTTCTAATTCAACGTTAGAAATCTTGGTATAAACCTTGTTTAAATGTTCTAATCTGGCTACCTTTTCAGGTCCTAGTTCTCGTTTAATCTTCGGAGTATAGACTTCATAGTTGCCATTGAGAGTTCGGTTACAATTCCTGCAACATACTCGACAGTTGTCTTCTTCCCACCTAGTACCGAAATATCCACGTTTAATCCAGTGAGCGTTGTCCATAATTTTCCAGGAATAACGTTTGCCACAGGTATAACAAACACATGAGCCATCTTGCAAAGAATATTTTAATCTTATGTATTTAGAGAATACTTCATCTAAGTGTTTAATAAGCGTAGGACGTGTATATTTCTTTGAAGGTGATACATTATATAACTTCGGCTTTTTAATCGCTGAAACACGCTTAGAAATGGTTTTAGGACGCATTCCACTGTCCCACATAGCCTTGTAACATTGGTATTTATAGTGTCCTGGTTTTTTACAATATTTGCAGATTGGAGTTTTCATTTATCTATTTTCAACAGGCTTCCCTAACTCATTTACATAGTATTCATATACCATTTTTGGAATGTCTAGAAACGATTCATCTTTGAAGCAGGCTTGGTAGGTAGTCTTACGTTCGTTTTCAAGTGCCTCTATTTCGGCGTTAGACAGCTTCTCACGCTCTTGTTTGCGTTTTATGTATTCCCATGTATATTTACGTACACTGCCCGTAGAAAAGCTTACAGCATGTTCGTCGAGGTATTCTTTTAATGTGCAGAAGATTGGATGGTCTGTATGACCGTCAAACCTATATGTGGTATCTAAGGCTTTTTGTAACCTTGCTTGATTCGCTGTTGATAGGCTCATTGGACTTCCTTTTCTTCTAGTCTTCATTAACAGGTGTGATTTTAAGTACTCTAATTATACCCTGACCTGGATAATGTTTATCTGGTTTATTTCGTAGCAATATATCTATGTTATTACGCGTATTCTTATCTAAGTCCTCATCAGACTCTCGATCCCACGTTGGTAATGCTCCTTTATTCACTTTAAGTACCGTTTCATATGTGTGTATACTTTCGTTAAAGTAGCTTTCCTCTTCAAAAGAGATTAGATATTTTTGCCAATCCATTTTATCTAGCATATAGTCATATAGCCTCTTCTTTAGTACTCTGTATTTACCATCCTTTTGATAGAGCCTATACTCAATCTTTCTCTCTCTTTCCAGTTTGTCGACTAAGAATCCATTGTAACCTAGTTCCGTACGTTTACGCTTTAAGTATGCGTCTGAGTATTTCGGTACCAGAAATGCTTGGACTGTAAGGAAGTCATCCATATTGTTATCCAGATATTCGCCCATTGTACAAACAACTGCATTAGATGTTCCAGGATCGAACGAATATACAGTTTCCAGCATTTTCTTTAACATTCCTGCGTTAGCCTTGTCCATTTCTTGTCCTCCTTTAATTGTAGAGTGCTTAATTTAGCACCCTACCTCACTTAAGCCTAATTCATTTAGATTTTCAACTTGCCTGAATGTTTGACTAGTTTGCTTTTTAGCACCAATATATTGGTTAAAGACCTTAATGTCTTGCCAGCCTAACTTTGCCAATTCCGCCACTAGAGTGTCTATGTCTAGAGTGGAGCCTTTAATCTTGATGATATTGATGATGTCTTGTTGTAAATTTGAAGTATTCATTACTGTCCTTTCATTTGCTTATGTTTAGATTATATAGCATTCAATCGCTTATGTCAATAGTTTTCTAAGAGTTCAGAAGAATAATCTTTTGCTTGCATAACAACACGAGTCTTTTTCCAGGTAACAATGTTATGTAGACTAAATTCAGGGGAGCATCTAACACAACTAGCTATTTTTCTTTTAGAAAGTGGTCCTTTTCTGTATATTTTATGTCCATTTGGGCAAGTACCTACATACGTGAAGATTATGTATGCTTCTTGATTTCCATACGTTTTACCAGTGCCACCAATTTCAATACATTTTTCTTTCCAGACAGAGTTGTGTCCATCCCATGAATGTGTTAGAGCGTGTGCGATTTCGTGTAATATGACTTCCCTGAGGATTTGTTCATTGTTAACCTCGGTTAATGGCTTGCTGAGTAGAATCTTCTTAGCTGTATAATTACACTGTCCAAATGCTGTTAGTTTTGAGTTAAATGCTAATTCCCATGAATCGTCTAGGTGTTTAGCCATTAATTCTCGAGCTAGCTTTTCCGCGTCTTGTATATTCATATTCTGTCCTTTCATTCGTTTATGCTTTAATTATATGGCATTGTAGACAGAAAATCAATACTTTTTAGCGAGAATATAAAAGAAAAGCCCCTATTTAAGGGGTTATTTCTTATTTTTCCTGTTCTTCAGCTATAATTTTATCTGCTTCTTCTATATCTTCTTCATCGAAACCCATTTGCTTTAGCATTCGGTTAGCAAACTCATCTGCTGTTTCATTTTCCGAAATGCTCATTATAAATGGCTTCTGGGCTTGCGATTGGGGTGTATTTGCCATTCTTGATATCTCCTGTTTTAATTTCCTTAAATGTCTTAAGATCAAAGACTGCTAGCTGTTTAGCTTGCTCCACCTTCTCCACTACCACCCACTTTTCCTGGTCTACCTGCGTGTCCGAAATTACCGCTTCCTCTTCCGCCATTAATAACCATGCTAATAGCTTTGATAGCTTGATTGATTGCTTCATTTCTTTTCATTAACAAACCTCTCCATCTGTTCCATTAGAGTGAATGTAGTAGCTTCTAGAACCTTGTCTGTTTCTGTATTGTAAAAGAACGGCTGTTTGATCTGAAACCTTTCCTCTAGTTTTTCGGCATCTTTAGCCCAACCCTCCCAGAGAAGGGTGGTGCGGACATCAAACTCTTGTTTGTGAGTGATGCATAATTGTTTCATTAGGGCTGAGGTGGCGTTGCCAGTACAACCCTCACATGTTCGTTGAAATAAGACTATCATTACTCTTATTTTACCACGAAATACGCTTAGCGTTACGTTTGGGATCCTTTTGAGGATTAACTTTTCTATCCCACATCCAACTAGCAATCATAAAGGAATCGGCAACGTCAGGAGAGCGTCCTAGAACTTCTTTAAGTTTAGACTTCTTTATTACTTTGGGTTCTTGGTTCTCCATTTCATAAGTATGAGCTCCAAGCTCTTTTCTTAGTTCACCTAGAGTGCTTACATCTTTATAGAGTTTAATAGTTCCTGAATCCATATTTAACATCAAGTTATAGTAACCTTCTGACCTAGATTTACTAGTAGCTACATATTCGGTTAAGTTCCAGCCACGAACACGTAGAGCGTCCCTCACCCCTACACCGACACCGTTTGATTCCACCGCTATATTCTTAGCATTTGCTTGTTGAAAACCATTTCTTTGAGCAAACTCAATTAACTCATTAGCAATTAAGTAACTTAAAGGCTCTTCACTATTCTTATCCCAATTCAGCTGAACATTAGATAATTTCTGAGCCACCAACACCCCATTATCTATAAGAGAAAATGCTGTGCGATCCCCCCCGCCATCTGAAACGTCCACTCCAATCACCTTATTAAAGTTCTCACTAGGTTGAGGCAATTCATACGTTATAGCTTTATCTATCAAGCCTGATTTAAAGAGTGAACTATCATCATCTGCGTAATCCCAATCTCCATCGAGCAAACGTTTTCTTTCCCTTCTAGGAAGCGTTTTAAGCGTGTCTATGTAGCTTTGAGGAATAAATGGATTCTGATATACCGACATACGTAAGAAACCGCGTTTCATAGGCACTTTCTTTGGAATCTTTTTCTTGTCAGGTCGAATAACTGTTTCGCCAATTATCCAGCTTTGGTATTCACCGCCACCTAGCTCCATATATGGATCGTAATACTCAGTGCGTAAGAAGTTTTGAGATGGGTTACCAGAGAGTACTAGTTTACCAGGTAAACTATGTTCTTTCGCCATTATGCCACGACCAACACGTGAACGAATAGCATTCTTAGCCTCCAAAGTTACTTCACCCGCCTCTTCAATAAACGCCATATCTAGCTCAAGAGAACCGAAACGTGAGAAATCAGGGTCGGAAGGGTTTTTCATTAATTCACCAAAAATAACAGTTGATCCATTGTTATACTTAATCTCTCCTAATTGAGCAGAGTAGTTGAAGTCCTGGTCCTCTACCAAATTGAACATCTTATGTACTTGACCCAGTAAGGTTTGGATGAATGATTGTCGTAGAGATTTAAGAGTTTTTCTTCCTACAAACAAACGACAGCCAGGGTATTGCCTGATGGTTAGAAGTACCATAATAGCCATCGTAAAGGTCTTAGAGTTGTGAGTAACAATAAAGTCATTTGTCAGGTATAAGCCATCAAGATTTGACACAGAAATACATCTCACTGGCAATCGTCCTATGAGCTTATACGAAGTTATCTTTTCTGACCAAATCTTACCATTTTCACTAATGTATAATTCAGGTTGATTTTCCTCTTTCCACAAATCCAAAGAATAGACGTAATCTTTGACCTTTAATAGTTCAGGTCTTTTCTTATCTGCTAACTTGAATGGAAATAGATGATTCTCTTCAGCTTGTACTTTTCGTCCAGACTCAAGGGTTATCTCAAACACTGAGCCTTTACCTTCATAAGGAATATCGACTACTTCTTGAATATCACCAGTATAGGTCAGTACCTTGTCACCAATCTTAAGATCTCCAATAGCTCTATCTCCCGTAGGTGTTTTAACTATTGCATCTAATGGTTGAGGTCCGCCGCCAGATCCACCCATGAAGATTTCAACAGCACTAGGATTTTCAAGCAAACCAATAGCATGACGTTGCTTGTCGCTGATTGTGAGGTTTTTCACTAATCCTCCTTGTCATCGTCTTTGTCTTTGTCTTTAATCTCTTCTAATGTAGGAGTAGATACAACATTGAAACTGATGTTAGCTTTATCGAAGAATGTTTCACCAGCTTCATGTACTACCTTTTCACCGTAACCAATCTTATTCAACAAATCCACTAAGTCGCGAACTTCCTTACTAATAGGCTTATTTTCTGCTACAGATTTAGCTATCTCTTTAGTAGCACCAGCCACAATTCCAGCGGCTATCATTGAAGCAGGAGTATTGTCAACGATTCCTTGCCATTGACTAGGAGTGCTTTTAAGAATGGTTTTTAAGAACTCTTCATCATTCATCAATTTGCGGACTTTAGAACTGAAACTAGGGGTCTTTTTCCAGTTTCCTCGAGGATTGGTTGGTGGCATTCCTTTGTAACCGATAGTAGGAATAATATTCTTAAATCCTCGCTCTGCTGGAGTGAGTAAATCATCAGGAGTGTTTGCAATTCTCTCGATATCTTCTTTACTATACTTCTTCCCCATAAATTCCCCCTCTTTTTATATTTCTTTGCCTTTTATTTCTTTTAAGGTAAGACTTGTTCTGTGTTTCTTTTAGATTATTTTCATTATCTATATATAAATGACTCTAGATGTATTATAGCATAATTTAAGCACACATAAAGCCCCCTATGAAGGAGGCTCTCAGGGTTTATCCCACTGCTTGGTAGGTAAACAGTATAAGTAATGTAGTGTAATCTATCATGGAAGGCAAGACTACACTTTCATTATATATTATACATTGTTAAGTGTCAATGCTTTTTCTTGGGTTTTTCGTCCAGAGTTTCAAATAAGGTTAGTACTAGATTCTTAGCTTGTGGATTGTGATTGTTTAATTCTAGTAGCCGATTAAGAGTGTCTAGTAATATTTCTCTAGTGCCTATTGAATAACATATTTGTTTCATTAAGGCAGCTAAGGTTTCCTGTTTCTTCTGCTTAATAGCCTTGTACTCTGGAGTGGATTTATCTAGTGTTTTCAAGGTTTGCATAATAAGTATCGCATGACAGAGATTATTATACAAATTAGATTCTTTAACACTAAACTGATTCATGCCTTATTATAACATGTTCTAATATAAATTGTCTAGTAGATTAATTGTTTTGTTCAATAATGGAATCTAGCTCTTCTTTATCAACACCCATAGCTAGTAGTTCTTCATAATCAATACCGTCTTCAGAGAAATTGATTCTTTCGCTAGGTGTATATGCTTTGGTTTCTTCATTGTAAATGATTGAGTCTATTTTCTTACCGTTAATGTCATAGCAACGGATAAAAGATATTCCACCATCTACAACGAGTGAAACTTTTTTAGTCCCTACAGGTAGGTCGTCAATGTTAATAAAAGGTGTTTTGATTTGTATTCCAACGGTATCCATAATGGTCTCCTTTTGTGTTGGGTTAAGTTTATCTACTATTATTATATCATAAGAGGTAATATCTTAAGGTTTGTAGGTAAATAATATATAACCGATTCTAAGCTCTTGTATGCGTATTTATCTATTCATATATAAAGTTGTGTATAAAAGATAAGAACGCCCGTTAGGGACGCTCTTACGCTGTTTTAGAGTATGTTTATACAGGATTTTATCGATTATCCCCTGAGCCTGATAATTTGTTCCTTCTTTGGCGGTCAGCTAACTTTTGAAGGTTAAGGTCTGCAATGTCCTGTAATTTAATATCTAGGTGGTCTGCAAATACTGCCAAGTACCATAAGACATCTCCTAGTTCCTTTTTAAGGTCTTCTTTCATTTCATCCGTAATGACAGACTCGTTGTCCCTAACTGCTTTCTTAAGCTTTTCCATGACCTCGCCAGTTTCACCTGCTAAGCCTAGTGCTAGGTGGAATAGTTCATTTTTACCATTACGATTAATGGCTGTTTCTAATGCTTTTAGTTGGTAATAATTAAATGTCATGTGTCCTTTCCTTTCTATATCTTAATTATATGGGAAATAACCAGGTAAGTGAATATCTTAACGTTTATTGCTGTTTTGTATGAAACTAGCAACTAGTAGAAAGAATATACCGCGTGTCCAGTCGCTATGAAAAATAGCAATGCAAATGTTAACAATAACTATTAAGTAGACTATAAGATCAAGAATATCTGATGACGTTTCTAATAATTTAGTTGTTTTCATTTTCTTCTTTGTCCTTTAATTCTTCTATAGTTTCTTTCATCGCAACCATACCATTCTTCTCATTATCTATTAAACAGTAATACCAATATTCAATTGTTTCTCTTTGAAGCTTTTCCATCGCTTTTATGATACCTTCAGAAGCTCTATTATCAAGTGAAGCCTGATAACATAGAAGGTCATCATATTTAGTGTACCCTTTAGCAATATTAAGTTGAGCGGCTTGTGTAAGAACCTTATATTCGAAGAGGGCTTGATAAATACTTGATCTAGTGGCTTTTGGTAGTGAACTCATTATTACTCCTATTCTTTACGGTTGCGTTTCTTATCTCGCAACTCGTTCATCCATTCTTCGTCTTGCTTAGATATTTCGTATTCTGAGATAGCTACAAGAATTAGAATTCCTGTTACGATTATTATCCAAATTAACATGTACATTATTGTTCCCTCTTTTCCTTGATAAGACCAATGACATCTTTAACTTCGCCTATATGTTCTTTCGAAAGACCATCTATATACTGCATAATCTTCACAGCACTGAACTCTTGCCTGCCAGCAGCTTGGTATGCTGTATCCCTCAGTTTCGACCAGATATGAATAAGGGCTATCTCATGGAGTCTTATGTTTTTCATTGAAATCTCATCAGCATAACTATCTCCATGAAAAGACACTTCACCGAGGACTTCATCCAACAATCGCTCTATATACTCTTTGTCGAAATTGTCATTCTGTTCCATTTATATATCTCCTCGCATTTTTAGTAATTGAGTAGATGCTCTATCAAAAGGTGTAATATCTCCGCTAGTCATCCTCTTGTAATACCTTAATGCCCAAATTCCTAGAAGTTCGTGTCCATATACCGTTATTAAAAACTCAATGGCACACCTTGTGGCTTCTGGTATGTCTTTATTCTGTAGATGAGTTTGTAACTCTGATACGAGTTTATCCTCTGCCTCTTTCTGGCGTTTACTGACGGAATCAGCCGCTAGTTCTCGTCTTCTTTGGGCTAATTCTTCAATATCTTCCAAGGTTAACTCTTCTGTATTGAGTACTACTCCATCTGTGGTTTTTAGGAAGTTTTTTATCTTATCTTCTTCCATACTTCCCTCCTTTCAATTATATTTTAATTATAAGTGGTTTGCTTTAGAAAGTCAATATTTATCTTTTTTTTCGAAAAAAGTCATAAAAAGTCATAAAAAATCGGAAAAAGTATTGACTTTTGATTCTTTATGATATATAATAAAGATATAAATAAGAAAGGACAAGCAATGAACAATAATCAAATCAAGGAAGCAACAAAAAGAAATCAACTACTTAACATCACTAATCAAGACCTTAGTCAATTTACAAACGAAGAAGTTGTAAACACACTAAATAACCTACAGGAAAGGTGTGGGGCATTAGCTTATCACATTATTAAAACAGAAGGTCAATTTTATACGGAATATTCTATCCTTTTTGTAAGCAATCGTGAAGAGGATTGGTCAAAAAGCCAGGAAGACATCAAAAACGGTAAGGTACTTGCTTACATATACAACACTAGTTACGCTCAAGGAAAATTCGATTATATCGGTATTGAATCAGTAAACGGTGAATTAAAAAGGACTTGGTAATATAATTAAAAAATAAGAAACATCAATGACCTGCCAAATGTCAATAAACTGGGCAATCGGGTACAAATCGTACCCAGTAGAAACCAATTTCCCCACTTGGGAAAAATGGTTTAGAACATTAACAATTCAACTGTAGAACTGGACAGATGACTATTTTGCCCACCCAGGTCGTCTGTTCAACTGGTAGCACTAACGCACCTTTTATCTTAGAGAAGAAAATTTTGTATGCATATTTTTGTTATTCTAATACCCAAAACAACTATCATTTAGTGCTATCAACTGGCAACATCAGTGTCTAGGTTTTTCATTCACCTATAGAATTGAGTGCAGTGGAAATCGGCTCAATCTGGTGTTGTCAACTGGCTATATAAGAATTCTAGTATATAGATGGCTATTTTCGTTACCAATTTATCAAGCCTTTACCTAGAATATAGAGTCTTCTCTGACGGAGTAACTAAGAGGAGAGGGTGTGACTATACTAGTTACACAGCTATGAACCCCCGCCGACGGGGGTGATGCCAAGGTCTAGCCAAATCACCCACTTATATAGCCAATCGGGTACATAAGACAATTTACAAGTACGAATTAGATGGCTTGACCATTTCACCCAGCAGAGAAGCTGGTAATGAGGTAACTCTCGATAAATCAAAAACTCAACACTTGTCAAATTAGCATCTTGTATACCCGTCCAGTTCTGCGGTTGAATAAAAAAAGAGAGGAGTGTTTTACTCCTCTTTCTCATTCTCTGGAATATAATTCGTTTGTTGATAACCTGCAAGTCCATCCGCCACTAGAAGTTCTAATGCTCTACCTTCAGATACATTTTCATTCTCAGTCACAATCTTCATAGCCTCTTTAATGATTGTTAGCTGATCATCTGTCACCTTAACACTAAGAGTTTTCATTTTAGGTGCATCGTCATCTTCTTCTTGTTCAGAGTCCTCATACGCATTATCGAAATCGAAAGCACAGAGTTCTTTAAAATCTTCCATCTGTTTTTCAGAGTATGGTAATTCAATACCTACCTCATTCAATTCCATAACAAGTGGGGCTAATTGGATTTGATCAAATTGAACACTTACTTCAGCCCAGATAGTCTTTGCTTTAGCATCTTCTTCAGATATAGCACCTAAGTTATATACAGGAATTTCCTTGTAACCTAGATCTTGAGCTGCCGTAGCTCGTTGTTCACCATCAACAATAGTAAAACCGTCTTCACCTTCTACTTGACGAACGATAACTGGCGACATGAATCCATTAAGAGAAATACTTTCCTTAACTTTTTCATACTCTGCTGTACGTTTTTCTTTCGGATTGTAATCATTGAGATGTACGTCTGAAATAGGCACTATACTTACGTTTTTAGGGTTGAATGTATGTTTAGTAATGTTTGTCATTTGTATTCCTCTCTTTATTCTGGGTGTGTTATACCGCGATTCGCCCATAGCCTAGTGACGAAGTGGGCAGCCTTCATATACTCTTTAGCATTGTGCATATTCAGTTCTCTATAATTAGCAGTATGAGCCTTCATAAATAGTATATTGTCACTATTTTTTGTTTTTGTACTTTGAACTAATTTGTGAGAAGCAGGATCGAAAGTTATAAGTCTTCTATACATTCCGCCCGTAAGCCAACTAGTAGCATCTACAGAGTAAAATGGGTATCGCAACCAAGCCCAATAGCCGTTTACGCCGAACCCGTGTACTTTTACGTCTTTACCAATTATCCTGAAACATTTATCTAGGTGTTTTTTCATTAATGGCACATTCATAGAAATAGGTACTAGCCCCCCCAGGGCTATATAGTCATACTTCTTTACCATACGCTCAAGCTCTGCATAGTCACTGCCGTGGTGAAAAGTTGGCAATGGATGCAAACCTTTAGATTCCATATATTCTACATTTTGACGTGTACCTTTACTATCTCCAATAACATCCAAACCAGCATATGTAGTGATCCATTTTTCATTCCTTTTAATGAAGTTTATGTAGTCATCAATATCTATCACTTCACCTTTGGTAAAGGCAGAAAACGCACCAGAGTCAAGGAATAGGTCCTTACCTAGAAGTCCTCGTTCTTTATGCCAAGCTTGGTAATCTTTTTTCTTAAAATATAAATAGCTTTCAAGAAGATTCTTAGTACCTGTACATTCACTTATCTCTATGTCTGTAGAATACCCTGCAAAGTATAGTTTCATTTTACCTCTTCTCGTACTCAATTGGATCTACTGCATTGTTATCCTCAAAAGCCTCTAAGCGTTCAATACAAGATCCACAAGCACCACACGCCTTTTCCTTACCCTTGTAACATGTCCAAGCATCTGAATAATCCGCACCGATTTCCAAACCTCTTCGTACAATATCACCTTTACTCATATTTACGTATGGAGCTATTATTTCAACTTTCCAATAGTCTGCTATTTTAGCTACTTCATTAAGTTTTTCAATAAACTCTGGTCGACAATCTGGATAGATATCATGATCTCCTGAATGAACACCTATTGCCACTTTATGAGCTTGTATTTCTGAAGCTAGAGAAATCGCAATACTAGACATAATTAGATTCCTAGCTGGCACAACAGTACTTTTCATACTATCCTCTCGATAATCACCCTCAGGAATATCTATATTGTTTTTGGCAATTAAGCTAGTTTTTGAGAGCATATCAGACATAAATGAAATATCTATCAACCTGTGAGGAATATTTAATTTTTCAGTAGTCCTTCGAGCAAAGTCTAATTCCTTTGAATGTCTTTGTTTGTAAAAGAAACTAACTGCCTCAACCTCATAACCTTGATGCACCATGTCATACAAAAGAGTGGTACTGTCTAAGCCACCAGATAAAATGACTAATACTTTCTTATTTTTCATTGTAAAGCTCCTTTAGCCTTTTAATATGTACTCCTAATAAAATACCGTTGAGTAACCAAACTGAGATAGAGGAGATTAGAAAGCCGTATACAACAAATAGACTTGCCCCTACAATATTAAACTTCCTAATATTAATCTCTGACTTTTGAAGAAACGAGATTAATACGAATAACGTAGCTATTAAACCAATTAATTCAATCATTATTTAAGCTCCTTAGCTTTTGCTACAAGTCGAGTAGTGATTGGTAAAAAGATAGCTTCAAATAGAGTTTTAGTGCTTGCTTGGATAACAATCATTGATAACATTACACCTAGTGGCAGTACGCCTGAAAACATAATTGTGACGAAGAAAATACTATCAGCAGATTCACCAAAAATAGTGGATAACACTGCACGACGTTTGAATTTCTCTTCGCCGTGCTTTTTATGCATGTAATCCATAACTTTTGCATTGACAAACCCTCCCATTAAGTATGCCGCAAGGCTAGCTACTAAGGCTCTGAAAGATGTACCTAAGATAGTTTGATATGCTTGTGCCGTACTAATCATATAGTCTGGGGCGGGAAGAGTGTTTGCAAGCCAATATAGAGCAACGGCTATCAAGTTTATAACAAACCCTAGCCAAATTATCATTGATACTTTTTTAAAGCCATAAACCTCAGCTAAAATGTCATTAACAATAAAAGTAACAGGGAATATGAATACTCCTGCAGTTAATGTTAGCCCCCAGAAGCCTAGATCGAAAACTCTTCCTGCTAGGATGTTAGAAAGCACTAAAGCTCCAGCGAATACGCCAGACAAAAGAGCTAGTAGTGTTGATTTATCAAGTTTATTTTTCATTGCCTCTTCCTATTTATTGATCATTGACAGGAACTCTTGTCGTGTATTTAGATTGTCTTTGAATACTCCTGTTAACTTCGTGGTAATTGTGTTAGCCTCTGAACATTTTACTCCACGCCAAGCCATACAACCGTGAGTAGCTTTCATGTAAACTGCCACACCAAGAGGTTTCAACTCTTTTTCAAGAATAGTGGCAATGTCGTTTGTGATTTCTTCTTGAACTCCGAAACGCTTTGAAGTTTCTTTAACACATCTAGCAAGTTTAGAAAGTCCTACGATTTTTTCACCTGGGACATATGCAACCCAAGCCTCACCCTGGAATGGGTATGTATGATGGGCACAGCTCGAAATGAATTTAATAGGACCTTGCACTACCATGCCCTTATCTTCTTTATCTGGATTGTCAAAAGATGTATAAGAAAACTCTTGTGGAGTTGTCATCTCTTCCATTGCTTTAATATAACGTTCTGGCGTTTTTGCCATATCTGGACGAATTTTACTTTCACCCTTAGATAAGTATTCCAATACCTTGTCCATACTCTGGACTGCTTCTTCTCTCGTAACCATATTAACTCCTTAATTTTACCACGGCTGAACACTTAGTAGTTTCTTCAACCTTTACTCTTACTAATTTCGCTCCAGTTCCTTGTAATTGCTCTGGACCAACCACATTCAATAGATGAGCACCTATATTTTCCGCTGTAGGATTGAATGGAACAATACATACACCATCTGGAGTAGCTTCTTCAAAGAACCCTCGATGAGGATCCTTCTCCCAGATTAAAGTCTTGTGGTCGTAATTTTCCTCAATCCAATTACATAGAAGATTTCCGATTATACCGAAATCCATAACCATTCCATCTTCTTTGACTTCACCCTCAACTGTAAAGTGAATCACATAATTATGACCATGATAACTTCGTTCACATTTTCCACCCTGACCTATAACACGATGTCCAGCACAGATCTCATGAAACTTGGTTGCTTGAACTGTTGTATCTTCGTACATTTATACTCCTCTTTTATCACCCCAGCGATTGATATGTTCACGTGTACTGAAGTTCATATTTAACATTTCCGCTAACTGTTTTACTAGTGGTTCAGTTTCGGCTAATTCCTCTCTTGTTCTACCTAGAGGCATAAGAAATACTCGATCCGCAGGAACTTCATATTCATCTAGAAGTGTAAGAATTTCCTCCACGTCCTGTTCACTGGATACTACAAACTTAAAATCTGCATTCGGCAACTCTGTAAACTTCTGCAGGGCTTTTGCCTTAATTCGTCGTCTTTCTGAATCGCCAGAGTTACTCAATTTCGGTGAAACATTCCACTGATTTACTAATTCAGCCATTTCGTCATTCGGGCGAATAGTTCCGTTGGTTTCAATTTCCACATAAAAATCAGGATTTTCATTTCGCAATTTCTTTATGAAGTCTGGCAGGACTCTTTGCTGTAAGAGTGGTTCTCCTCCTGTTATAACGATATGGGGTTCATCATAGCTCTTTACAGATTCAGCCAAATCGTCTATTGACACTTGAGTTTGGTTTTCTGCTCTATCGTAAACAACACCATCCTCGTGTTGGTTGGCTTTACTCTGTGTGTAGCACCAAGATTGTGGGCTATCACACCAGCTACATGCAAGTGAGCATTCGCTTAATCGACAGAATACGACATCTTGACCAAGGTTTCGTCCTTCACCTTGAATGCTATGAAAGATTTCAGGCTGTCCATTTAAGACAGTCATTTTTAATGCTTCTTTTTCAACTCCTATTGGAGTAATAGGTATAAATTGTTTTTCCATTTCCCCTCATTCGTTTTAGTTTTGACTATTAGATAGAAAGTTTTAGTTTCCAAGGGTGAAACTCTTTTCTTGATACATTATATCAAATCAGATATCTCACCCTTGACAATTGAACTTAAAAAGGTATATCGTCTAGAGAAACAGGCTCGCCCATAAGCTTTTCAGCTTGACTTGCCGCTACAGAGTCGGAATCTCGTTTTTCAATGAATTGTAATTCACGAACTAAGACTCCAAGTTTAGACCGTTTCTGCCCGTCCTTTTCCCAACTTTCCTGCTCTAATTCACCAACAACCAATAGACGTTGCCCCTTGCCTACATATTTAGACACTAATTCACCAGTTTTTTCCCAAGCCTTACAATCGATGAAATTCGTCTTATCTCCGAATCCGTTCACTGCTAGGGTGAAAGAACAGATATTCTTTCCTGAGGCTGTGGTTTTTAATTCAGGATCTTTAGTTAGTCTGCCCATTAATGTTACGTTATTAAAGTCTTTAGCCATCTCTATTCCTCCTTGGCTTAATTTAATACTATATCTATTATACCTTTTTTTCTGATTTTTGGGAAGATTCATCCAATTTCTTGAGTGCTTCCTTGTAATCGCTGACGGCTTTTTCGGCACGACTTAATTCCAGCTCGTAGTAAGCTTTAGTAACTGCATCACGATCTAGATGTTTAGCTGAAGCTTCTAGTGCAAACAATAAGTCTTCTACGCTATCTTTGGTCCACATTAACGGTTTAAGCGATTGATGAGGTACATTGATTTGTGCTGAATAGTAAATTTTCTCTCCACCATCTAATGAGCTTTTAGAGGCTTGCACAATCCATTCTAGCTCTTTATCTTTAAGCCGTTTTGCAATCTTCTTAAGTAATTTTTCTGCTTTTGCAAATTGTTCTTGTGTCATGATTAATTATTCTTTCCTTCTAAGTATTCAACAATTTTATTTTTAATATCCTTATTTTCAAGCATTACTTGACAGATCAACTCGATTCCTCGTAATGTTACTACACCAGAGTCGTTAATAACTCGGTGCTTTTTAAGCAGAGCAGTTTCCTTGTCTTGTTGGCTTTCTATATATTCTCGGGCAAGTGTTTTGCTTGATTCTTGACATGGACATTCTTCCATATATTTTTCCTCCTTCTTAGTGTTTATAATCTTAACCAGACTTTTACCATTGAAAACAATACTATCAGCTTTACAATAACGTAAAAACTCATCATCAATATCAATGTCAATTGCTTCTATTTCATAGTTAAATGCTTCATTCATAGACTCCTCCCTATTATTGGTTCAATAATATCATTGCTTAGTAGAATAAAATCTTTCATTTCTATCGCTCGCAACATAAGAGTTGTAAATTCTTCTCTAGTAAAAGTTCCTACAACTTTGTTACGTTTTGTGTCGGTTACCTTGATTCTGTCTTTCTCTGGACGCCGAATCGAAATAGCTTCACCAGAAATTAGCGAGAACTCTTCAAGGTATTTTTCTATTTCTAATACCATAAACCCCTTATATTTTTAGCTACCCAGTGAATTGCCCATTTCACCTCTTGTAATTGTCGCTTAGAAGCAGGCTCGGAAGCATAATGTACAGATTCGTATTGAGATAGAGCTTTATATGCACGCTCCATTTCTGCTTTGTACTTAAGGTCCTCTTCTTTAGCTGGGAAAACCTCGTGTTGTTCACCTAGCCACTTCAAGTGCCACTTTAAGTGTTGAGCTAACATATCACAAATAGTTATATCTGAGTTCCAAGCATCTTCAGCAGGAACTATACCTTGTTTTCGAAGTTTGTTTGCTTTCATATTTCTTGGACACCTCTTAATTCGTTGCCAAGCTCTATAGATTGGACTTGGTACTCGGTCGAAAAGCCACCAATACAATTCACTGTGTTTTTTCATTTTTCTCCTTTACTCGTACTATATTTAAAAATCATCATATGGGTTACCAACTTGTGCTACTCTTAAGCCTAATTCACGCCACATATTACATACTTTGGGGCGATCATCAATTACTCCCAGGACTGCCCAATTGTCCTCGATATGCTTTTTATATAATTCTTTCTTAACAATGTCATCGGGTCGTGTGTCGCCTTCAGCTCGCATGAATAAGTGTTTGTAATCGAACATATTTCTACGTAGCCACGATTCAGTATCTTTCCTTGCATTTTCACTTCGTCCAGACATAATAATCACATCTAAGTATTCATGCATATCGGCAGTTGAAATAGCATCTAGTAAAAATCCTACAAACGGATCAGGTGTGTCCTCTCCTACTCGTTTCATATCGTAAAAACTTCGCCCTGAGGTATTTATAGCTAGAGTTCCATCAATATCCACTAGAATGGCTCTACGCAATTTCCAGAGAGGGTAACGCTCTAATTCAGTAGGTTTATACGGTTTAATCCACCTGTAATACATTGAATAAATAACATTCTGACCTACACTATTCGGACGCTTTAGATCTCGCTCAATACAGGTTTTAATTGGCACTTCCAAGAATGAGGTGTCTTTTTCAAACCTGATATTAAACTCACGAGCGATTGCTCGAATAGATCGTTCGTGTATAGGATTGAGATTGGTATCATCTACTACTACATTTTTTCCGTCTTGTAAGGCTTGACGAATGAGAAAGTTGCGAGTTCGAATAACTTCCTTTTCTTTCTTTCTGGTGTAGTGTTCCATATTCGCACGAATATCGTCTTTACAAATTCGTACCCAACCTTCTTTTTCAAGTTGTTTGGCTTTTGTAGTCTTCCCGGATGCAGGAAGCCCAACATGCATTCTAATTGTTTGTGTCATTTTTGTTCTCCTTTTTTAAAACTATCGCCTGAGGTAGAACCATATTTCTAAGCCCAATTCTACGTAATGCTATTCCTCTCATAAGACCAGAGTTTTGATCTAATAAATAATTACTTATAGTAGTTAAAAATACAGGTACTGGACAAGTATCCACAGACATAGGTTCTTTTATTGGTGAGTCTTTTATTGGTTGAGGATTGTCATCGTAAATGTCTGTAACATAATATTTTTCTCCTTCACAATACGGAGATATGAAACCGTATCCTTTCGCGTATAGCGAAGCTTGGTTCAGATGGTAAACTACATTATCTTCTAAGGCATAGTTAGAATCTATCCAAATTAATCTAGTGCGTGGACTAAACCTATTGAAACAGGTAAATAGTTTACTTTTAGACTTTAGAAATATCTCTGTTGACCAGTAAGGGACTCTTTTCTGTAACTCTTCAATCTTTTCTCTTAACTGAACTAATTGGTTAGCATCGTTGCTCATAATAAATACATGACAATCACCTCTTACCTGATATATATCTGAAAAGAGTTGAAAGATATCTTCTAATGAATCTCCTTTATGTATTTGAACAACGAAAACATAATCCATTATCTACTTGACTTCCTCTTTTTGGTTCATAATTTCTTGGTAAGCTTTTTCATATTGATCCAATCTGAAAGTACCCTCTTCAAGATTATTGTTTTGTGCTATTAAAATAGCTTCATTGATATCTTTCACCCGACATACTCCACTTAATCTAGCACGAATAGCTACATCTTCATCATCTGTAATGACAAAACTTAAATTCTCATACATTTTTGGATCATCAATATCTTTAACTTTACCCAACTCTACATGACTTAATGTCGCTAAGAATGGGGATTTATATCCATAAATACGAAACTTTACGTGACTTAGATCCGCTATAAGTTGCTCTGTAAAACCATCAAGTTCTTTACCATAAATTAAGAATCGAATATGGTCTGGCTTTTGCATAACATTCTTGAAGAATGCTTGATGATTAACCGTTTTCATATCTCTATTCTTATCCACCTTTCTAACTAGTAAATTGTTATGCTTCAAGTATAATGTATTGCCCATAAAAAAGCAAGGGAGTGCTTCTCTCCCCTGCTCGTGCCACAACACACACTAGTCTTCTGACAAGATTTGTAGAAGCATATACTTCTTCTCTTGTCTATTTAATAATAATGGATACGGCTTAAAAAATCAATCGTCTTTTGAGTTTTTAGCCTCTTCTAATTCCGATTCTAGTATTTGTAATACTTGATTGACGGTTTTATCATCCATACAACATCACTCCTTTGACACTTTATTTTAGTATATCAATTCGCAATGTTTCGATAAAATGACTTAAGCCTTCCGTGATAATTCAACTCTTCTCTCTCTTCTTTGGTTAGTGGACGAGTAACATATCCATGACAATTTCGACATTGAAGTTGAATTGCATTAACTTGAGCACCAGTTTTTCTGTACGCTTTAATAGAGAACTCTGATTGGTGCATACAACGTGGACAGATGTCTTCTCTCCCCGCCGACAATGCTCCATTCGGGTGATTGGTTGCAAACGGCAGAAGTTTCTTATAGATCTTTTCCAATAAAACGACATCTTGACAGTTATGCATAGGTAACCCATCAGCAATATATGTTCGAGCCTTCGTTTGTAACACACACACTTCCATCTTACCTATATATCGCACATCATCAACATATATTAGATCGTGTCTAGACTCTAATCGCGGTAAATTATCAATATTCATCTTCTCAATAAGTCGCTCTGGTCTTACTTTACACAGGAAATCAAATATAGAAAATACACCACCTCTAATCGTGTAATATCCCATAGGTTGACTGGAGCGTACATAAGTATTCACAAAACGATCTTTCTTGTGATGCTGGACTGAATGTTTGACACCAATAGACGATAAAACATCTCCTATTTTATCCAACTCTCTACCTAATTTCTGAGAAATATTAACACTATACCCATTAAAGCTACCTCGGTTAGATAGACTACCTTCTCCATCAAACATACCAGCCAGCCAGCCAACATCTTTGGTCATAATCTCTTCTGACGGGTGCATATATTTAGAAATCCAAGTTTTTGACTCAAGTCCTCCAGTAGACAACTTGCCATCTAGTCGCCGACCACGAAAAACAAGCTGTTCAGTGGTTAGCCATTTAGTGCCACCAGAACCTTTTTTATTTGCTCGACACAGCCACTTATGGTCTTTTGTGGCTTTAATCACCTGACCATTTGATAAGGTCACTGCGTATACATCTTCTAAAACAGTTCTGTTGCTTTCTACATTAGTAAAGCACATTCTTCTACCTTTTGTATTGGTATTTTGATGTTCATCAAAAGCAAGGATTTTATCACCTACAACAACATCGCCGATATTTTTCCACCTCATATCAGACGTAAAGACCTTATGATCTGGCGTTAGACAATTATATTTCTTTAACTTCTCCCAAGCTTTTTCATTGTTATGAATCAGACAATCATACCAGACATCATGATTTGTGATAGCCGTTTTCTGACCTACGCCCAGTAGTTGTCCTAGGTAATCTAGTTTGTTATTATCAAGCTTAAAGTATCTCCTAGCGGTTTGTAATGTACAGAAGGTCTTATACCAACTCGCAGGAGTTAAGCCGTGCCTTAAGAAAAAGGCGTTTGCCATCTTTTGATCGAATTTAACATTGTGTGCTACGAATACCTCACACTCATCAATGAGATTCCACAATTCTTTAACTAGTAATGAATCATCGCCTTGTTGTACGGTTGCTCTGTCGTGTAAGGTTAAACAGTGAGTTTCTTCTTCACCTAGCCATTTCCACGCAAAAGATAATAGAACTGGTGGTCGCTCGACTTTTATGACATTTGTTTGCCATTGACCATAAGTATACCCAAGGCTTGGCGACACTTCCAAGTCAGCCATAAGCACTTTAGCCTCACGCTCAAAACTCTTGTATTGTTTTTTATCAACTTCTTGATTTGTTTTTTTCACAAAACCCCCTCCTCACAGGCATTTAATCACATACCTGAAATTATGTCAAGGGGTTTTCTATATCTTCAATAATTATTTCTACTCCGAAGTTCTTTGAATCGAAACCTACTAGTTGAGCTTCTAATTTTTGAACAGTTAAGCAATTATCATCAGTTATTATTTTTGAGTCTTTTAGTGTATCAAGTAAAGTACTTATAGAATTGTCTAAATCCTTGTGTATGCGAGTTTTATGAGTAAAGAGGAAAGTTATACTAACTGGACCATTAAATCGCGGTAGAGAGGCTCTAAACGCCAAACTAGCACCCTTTTTCCATTCTGTAACTTTACTATCTGTCACTAGAATAGGTGAACCAGTCCGTCTATTGCGGAATATGCGTTTTGAGTTCTTTTGTGATGGCACTGAGCCGTGTAGAAACATTTTTGCTTTCATAATAAAACTCTTTAGTGGACACTGGTGAGGCAACCTACTTCTAGGCTTACTCACATAAAGACGGTGTGCAATAGTTTTGAATCTGTTCTGACTTTGTTTAACCGTCCGTCAATCAGCAACTATTTCTAGTATTTAGCCCCTTTCTCTTAACAATACTCCAGGGTATAGGATTTCTCCTGCCGATAGGTTTTCGCCTTGCACCCAGCGTATTAAACTACAGTGCCCGCTAAAAAGTTCTATATTAAAGTTCTACGAGTTTATCGCCTTTTACTTTCACCTTGACAATCTTATTGTCTGTAGCACCCTCAGTAGTCTGTAAAATATTCACTATCAAGGTTGCGTAACCTGCTAAATCTCGCCAACTGTCTATGAAGTTTGGATCGCCATTTAATATTCGACCAATCTTGTGAGCTATCATATCTAGTGACTCTTTTTGCGGATCAGACAAGGATTGCCATTTAGCTGAACTCAACATTACATTCTTTATGCTTTGAGCTGTATGAGCGTGGTCTTTATAATCACCATTACTGTTCTTACGCTCGGCTAAAGTCTGCTCTATCTCGTTCATATTTTCATTATACAGTAAATAATTTTGATGTCAAGAGCTTTATTCACAACCGTCACAAATAGTTAAACTTGCTGGGTCAACTGGTGCTGCAACAGTGCCATTTTTCTTTGCTTGTTCTTCTGCTACTTCTTGAGCTTTTTTCAACGCTGCGTCAATAGCACTCAATTTTTCTTCTAATGTCATATCGTCATTAATGATTGCGTTGGCGTTCATGTATACCCTTTCATTCAATTATTTAGAATTACAAGTATAGCAAGTCTTGACAGTATTATCGTGTGATATCGTAATGAAAAAGGTAGAGGTTGCCGCTAATCTGTTCCCTCACTAATTTGTTAGTCTAACTCCAATATATAGATAAAAATCCAAATCCATATATAGATGCTACGCGGCTTCTTTTTTCCACTTTATGGCTCGGAGTGTAGGCTACGATCCTACGTTACCAGGTCCAAAGCCTGGCGTTCTACCAGCTAAACTAACTCCGATTATGGTAGCAGGAGTTGGGATTGAACCAACGTTCTCTTGCTTATGAGGCAAGCGAGATAACCACTTCTCCATCCTGCTTTATGGTGTCTTCGTCTAGATTCGAACTAGAGCCCTTTGCATTTTCAGTGCAACGCTCTACCAACTGAGCTACAAAGACATATGGCTCCACCAGTTGGGTTCGAACCAATAACCCCTTCGTTAACAGCGAAGTGCTCTACCTATTGAGCTATGGTGGAATACTTGGCAGGAGAGCAAGGTATTGCACCCTGTCCTGAGGTTTTGGAAACCTCCGTGCTAACTTTTGACACCACTCTCCTATTGTTAAGGTTCTTAAAAACCAGTCCTATTTTTGGGACTGGCTTGCGGATAGTTTTTGTTTTTCACAACCACTATGAGCAAGACACCCCGCGGGATTGGGTCTGATTAAATTGCAAGTTATTTAACCAAGTCTTACTCATAACTTGCATTATATCACAACTGTTTTAAAGTACAAGTAGGTTGGTTTTATTTATTTAGAAGTTCTTGTTTTTTCCTCTTAAAGGCTTCGTAACCTTCAGCGTATTTAGATCCTCGCCTATCTGTGGAGTTACTAGAATTTAAAGTTTTCTGATTGGGGTTGCTAGTCCAAATGTCTTTTACTTCTGCAATGGTAGATGTACGAATTATATGCCCATTAGGTCTGTCGATAGTTACGAATGGAGTCTTGTTAAGGATACCTTGACGAATAATGTCGCCCTGTTCTTTTGAAACGGTTATTGTTTTACCTGTGATAGTTGTGATTTCTGTTGCTTTCATATTTTCAATTATAATTTGCTATTTAGCAAAAATCAACTACCAACCAGCAATTCCACCAGATTGCTTATCTCGTAGATTAGTTACCCATGATCCGATTGCGACTCGTTTGCTGTAAATATCCAAGGCTTCTAGTATGCGGGGTTTGAACCCATCATCTGGTAAAGTTGGGTAAATATCGATTATGAATTGTAGGTATTTAAGAGAATCTTCTTCTCCTAGTTCCTGTTTAAGTTGATTGATTTTAGTTCTTACATTATTGTGATTTCTTACTGGTAGTTTAAGTGTCTTAATCGTTTCATAGTAGGCTTTAGCTACTTCGTCGGTTGGTTTTTTCTTAACAATTTCTTTTGATGGTTGAGCTGTTTCTGGGGCAGATTCTTCTGTCCCAAATATATTATATTTCTTTTTATTATATTTCTTTTTATTATATATATTTATATATACCCTTGCATCTCCAGTCCTTGTGATGTAAGGCTTGGACGTATAAGGCTTGGATGTATAAGGGTTAGTGCCGTCTTCCTGTTCGTTTTCTTCAGCCTCTTCTAATGCTCTTTCGTATTCTGGTACAGAATATACTGTATACTCAGAATACCAATGACCACGCTCATTTTTCTTTTTCTCTCGTTTCAAATACCCGCTTTCTTCAAGCTCTCTTAAACATGACTCTATACATGACACACCCTCTTTAATCTCGGCAGCAATTCTACTAGCAGAAAAATGCCAACCCTCGGGCTTGCCTTCAATATATGCGAACAGCCCCTTTGCTTGTAATGACACTGTTCCGCTATTCACTAGGTTACAAGGAGTGCACGCAAACCTTATACGACTTTTGTTTAATTTATTCATTTCACCCTCCAGAAAAATGTTTGCTAATTGGTTTTCAACTCGTATACCGAATAAAAATGTCCCTTATTATCCCTCTTCTTACTCCTACGCAACCATCCAGCCGCTTCTAACTCTCTTAAGCCACTCTCTACACTAGTGATTCCATCTTTGTTCATATCTGCTAACACAGAAGCTGATATACGACCACCTGTAGCAAGAACTTGAGCTATACACGCGTATAAACCTATTGCTTTAGCTGATAATTTAGCCCTTAAGAACTCATTAGGTACGATAATAAAATCGTCATCCATTTTATGGTTAAGTGTGTTTTCCATATGTCAATCCCTCCTTCTTGACTTATTACTTGTGTTTTTAATTATAAGCCATTTAGTTAAAAAAATAAACGAAACGGGTTGATTTAATTTTTGTAATTTGTTATTATAAATACATAAAAAGGAGGCAAATTATGGAAAAAAAGTCAGAAAAACAAGTAGTCCTTAAACAGGACGCACTAACCCTAACAACGGGTAAAGAGAATTTTTTCAACCTAGAACAGCTGAAAAAGATTCGTCACACCACATCACCATCAATGATTTATGAACGCCCAGCTAAGGGTGGTGGTACATGGAAATACGTTAAGGCTGCTGATGTTATCGTGGCGTTGAATACTACTTTTGGCGGTTTTTGGGATTTTAGCATCGTAACGGATGAGGCTACTGCTTTAGAAATGGCAGTTAAGACGAAATCAGTAGTAGTACGAGGAAGACTAACAATTACCAACCCAAGTACTGGAGTTTCAGTTACGCGTGAACAATACGGTCGTAAAGATGTAATGTTTAAAAAAGGCACAAATGAGCCGGTGGATTTCGGTAACGATATGAAAGCCGCTGCTTCAGATGCTCTTAAGAAGTGTGCATCACAATTCGGACTGTTCAACGATATCTATCGAGATAATGAGCTGGTAGAAATTAAAATTGTAGCGAACGAAGAGAAAGAGGAACCTGAAAGCACTATATCTGAAAAGGTTAAAAGAGTTATTGAGCTTAATAAGAAGTAATGAAAATAATCGAAAAGTTAGAACAGGGAACACCTGAGTGGCTTGAGATTAGAGGTAGGTACTTAACTGGTACAGATGCCTATAACTTCGCAATTAAAAAAACTCCTGTTGAGCAAATTTTGTCAGATAAAACTAACAACTCGTTTACAGGAAATTACTTTACAAGACGTGGGCATGAACTAGAGCCAGTCAATAGGTATATCTGGGAACAAGTTAATGGTTTAGAGGTTAGGACTCCAGGATTCATTCGTAGTGATGAATTTAGTATTGCGGGTTACTCACCAGATGGAGTAGTTTATCAAGACAACAAACCTATAGGGTTAATTGAGTGCAAATCTTTTAACGAAGCACGACACCTCAAAAATTATGAGTATGCTGAAACTACAATATTGCTTCAAATGGAGTGGGGTATGTTCGTTACGGGTCTTCCTTGGTGCGATTTATGTTTGTATAATCCCGATATCTCGGATCCTGATAAACAATGGCTATGTAAGAGATATAATGCTACTACAATAATTCAAGAGAAATATGCTAGGTTATGTAGAGAATACGAAAACAACAGAAAAGCAACTATCTATTGGCAAGAGAATCATATACCTTGTGATTATTGATAGCTTTATGTAAATTTGTTATAATTAGCCTATGAATAGGAATCAAGCAATACTTAAAGCAGTGCAGATAATAGAAATGGTTATCAATGGCGGTAAAGGATCAGGCAACTTCGGGCATGCAGGTCGTCCTGGGAAGCGAGGAGGCTCGGGTACAGGCGGTTCTGACCTATCAGTAAGTGAACAATTGGGTCGTAGGTTTAACACTCGTGTAAAGGCTCAGAAAAAGGCTGATGCCTTAGCATACAAAGACTTTGACTATTATTCTGAAATGACCATTGTTAATCAAGAAGAAAAGCTTATAAACGAGATATTCGTAGACCAGTTTAAAAAACACGGATTAGATATAAATAAAGTGACTGTAAATCAGTTAGATTGGTCAGAGGGAAATGGACCTCGAGATAGTAGAACGGGTGAATTTCTGAGTGAACCAAACCTTCAAAAGAATAAAAATAGACCCGAGCATAAACTACACAGGCAATTAACTCAAGATACTTTACGATCCGCAGGAATCACAGAGCTAACGCTATATCGTGGAATTAGAGAGGGTGAACCTGATGCAAGGGGTTACACTTCATTTTCCACCAATAAAGCAGTGGCTGAAACATTTGGTTCAAGGGTTATGACTAAAAAAGTAAAGATAAAGGACGTTGTTGCTCATTATCAAGTCCACTACAAGTCTAATTATCCTTCAGAGCAAGAAGTGATAGTCGATTTACATTAGGGCTTGACATTTAAGATAATTTGCTATATAATACTAATATGAGAGGAGAGAATTATGGATATGAATATGGATATTAAAGAGATTTTAACTAAGCCTGTCGGTGAATTGACGATAGAACAGCAAGAACAAGCTCTTAAGTTTCTTAAGGGTATGTATGCCGACTTATTAAAAATCGTGGATGGGGCAAGCCAGGATGAAAAAGATAAAGCTATTCAAGCCTTAAGTTTTGAAGAGAAAATTGATTTAGTCAAGGAATATCGTAGTGGACGGATCTAATATTACGATCTTAAAGTACCGAATTGACAATCAATATTTCTTCCACGTTTTAGATAAGTTTGACGAACCAGATGAAGTTGAACGCTTAGCTAAAATGATACGATGGAGCAAACGTAAAGCTCGTGAGTGCGAAATAAATAGTCAAGAATACGAACAATTGTGGATTAAAACTACTCCCATAGTCTAGGTTACCCTCCAATACACCAGAAACAATCTGGTGTATTTTATTTGAAAAAGTATTGATTTTTAAGCTTATTCTTTATATAATTAAAATACAATATAAACGAAAGGATGGTATAAAATGCAAGAAGAAGAAATTAAAGAGTTACAAGGTCAGCTCATAACTCTTCTGGATGAAGAAAATGCCTTAATGCAAAGTGAGCAATTTAAGGCGTTCATGACTAGAAAAAAAGCTATAGATACACAAATCAGTCAGATAAAAGAACAATTAAAAATCGAGATGCCGAAATATGGAATAAAGAAGTTGTTATCTCCAGAAGAAGAAGGTTTTAAGGCAGGAGATAAATGGTCAATCACTTGTTCAACTAGAAATACTGTTCGTGTAACAGATCCTAACAATATTCCAGATGAATATACACGATTAGAAAAGGTTGAAGAAGACTTCGTTGTGGTTGACGATGAATTATATCGACGCGTACCAGATACTGCGAAATTTAAGACTCACGTGGACACTGGATTAGTTGACAAGGAGCTTCCAGGCATTAAGGTGCAGGAAAGTGTTGCTATTAGTTTTAAGGTAGATGGAAAAACTGTAAAGGTTGATTAAATGAAGCTATATAAAATAGAAGGAGAGGATTTACTATCTTCCTGGACCGATCATTATACAGAATTAGAACTGATAGATAAGTTCTGGGATTATGCCTTACAGGACGAGCTATATGATTCAGATTATTGGTATCAGCAATATGTTAATAACGCGGGTAAAGATTCGAAACTCACTAAGAAGAATTGGTTAAAACAGGTGTGGACAATAGAACCACCAGAGTGGTTTAATCTTACCGAGATTCAAGAAATCTGGCAGATAGATATTAGTCCTGTAGGAGATTAGAATGAAAGCCTGGGAAATACACTATATCGATTCAGATGGGATTCAAAGAATGGAAGTTGTGGCTTCTGTTAGAAAACCAAGCCCAGAACGAGCATTAAAATTAGCCCAGATTGATGATTTAGAAAACATTCAGCTATCTGAAGTCATAATTCAAGAATTAGTCATTTATGGCGAACATGGCAATAGGTACATAGCAACTTTGGAGGAAGTATGATAAAGATTAAACGAGAAGATGTCATAAATTTCATTAAAGATAATATCGACACAGATCTAGATTTTACTGATATTGAATTTAACCTAGATACTAGAGATGAAAGATTAGATGGCACTATTCTAGCATTTCCATACATAGAAACTACTATAAAGATAGACTATGCTATCTTTCTTGAATATATTACTAAAGGAGAAAAGTCTTGTTAATTGCAATATATACTCTAAATATCTTATAAATATATAGGTTTTTAGTAAAAACTATTGATTTTTACGATCAATTTCCTTATAATTATAAGTATAAAGAAAGGACAAATTATGAGAGTAATAAACAATGAAGAGCAACTAAAGGAGCTTTTCAAAACTGGAGTACGTGTAGGAGAAACCGTTGCTATCAACGTTGGTAGCGACTTAGAAGGCACTATTGAGGTCTGGGGTGAATTAACGGTAATGATGGGAGTATGGTGTAAAAACATCACCGTTAAGGCATATCATCATTCTAGGATAAACGCAATGAACGACACCTCAATCAACGTCATAGCACTCAATGGCTCTATTGTTGATGCAAGGGGCAATACTAAAGTAGAGGCTTATGGAAATACTAAAGTCAAAGTAGGTGGTAACGCTATTGTTGAATACGAGGACATTGGCGAGCCTCTCGTAGAGGCATATGGAAACGCTATAGTTAAGACACTTCATGGAAGAGTTATGATTGTGGCTTATGGTAAAGCTAAGATTGAGGCACACGGAGGAGCTTTTGTCATGGCGTATGGTGATTCTTCTATCAAAGCATATGATGAGGTTATTGTTGACGCAAACGACAATGCTACTGTTGAAGCGTATGACGAGGCTATTGTTAGAGCTCGTTGGGAGGTAAGTGTCAAGGCACATAATAAAGTTATTGTTAAATCTTCAAACTGCCGTGAGATTGTTTTGGAGGATTTTTCCACAGCTATTGTTGGTGAGCATGAAGATTTCGGGCGACCAGATGTAGCGGTCGCATCAGAGAAGGCTAGAGTAATTGAATATTAAATAAAAGGAGGATAAAAAATGGAAAAACAAGTAAAACCTTATTACGAAGACGATTATCAGTCATTAGATGAGATCGATACAGTGGATTTACTGGAAATGAAAGAAGGTGCATTAAACGACCTGAACGAGAGTGAACGCACTATTCACCGAATTAACCAGATATTAGCTAGTCGTGCGATCTACGCCACGCAATTGGAGCTATTTTAAGGAGAAGAAATGAAATATAAACTTCTAAAAGACACTCCTACAATTAAAGCTGGAACTATATTCGAAGAAGTTACAAGCGATTTTGACGAACTGAAAGAACTAGTGAGAATTACACCAATTGAAGCAAAAACCAGCCCTCAATTTACAATTCAAGACATAGATAATTTTGATGAGTGGTTTGAGGAAGTGGAAGATAATATTCATTATCAACCTAGAAATGGCGAAAAAGTTTTCTGCTTAAATGAAGAAGGAGATATCTATAGTTTCACTTTTAACGATCTCTTAAGCCATCATAAACGTCTTGCTTTTGGGTTTGTCTATCGCACAATAGAAGAAGCTCAAAAAGCCCGAGAACGAAGATTAGCAGAAGTCAGACTACGACAAACGTCAGATTTTAAGCCGTATTTTGAAAATGGAAATGGTGGCTATGCTGTTTTTTATAACTATTTATCTAGAAAATTATATTCTATACCAGCTTATCACACCGATGCTGGCGAACCAGTACGTTATGCGACAGAGGAAGAAGCTGAAAAATCCATCAAAGAAAATCGAGAAGATTGGCTAAAATATTTCGGAATTGAGGAAGACTGATGGGTGAATTAAGAGCAGTATTTAACGCTATGAAAAAAGAGCGTGAAGAGCTCCGAAAATCTCTTGAACCAAGCCGTGTACAATACGCAACTGACTTACTTATAGAGGCTAGATATGCTGTAGTCTGGGACGAAAGAGAAAAAGCCATATACATTTACAAGAGCAACGATAGAAAGAACCATATTGCAAAACTATATCCATATAAAGGTTGGTGGTCAGGTAAAGGTATTGGTTCAGGACGTGGTGTTCATAAATTGATTGAAAAATTAGATAATAAACTGAATAAACGAGCATAATTCCTCAGATTCTTAATAATTTCTTAATAATTTTACGTAAAACTATTGATTTTTGTCCGCTTATGCCTTATAATTAAAATATAACATAAAGGAAAGGACAAGAATATGTTAACTAGCAAGCAATTAGAAGCAAGACTACAGAACTTGGAAAATGAGGGCATGGTGGATATGATGTTTCACCAGTGGACACGTTTCAAGTCGGTAAATAATTTACAAATCAATATGACAGCTTTGTGGCAGAAATGGATTCGACGTTAATGAAAGACTTTGAAATGGCTGTTACATTCAAGACGGCAAGTGGTAAACAGAGCGGGTCAATTGTAATTGATTCAGTAATGGAGCTAGATGCAATCATTGCTACAAGTACAAACCTACATCAAGATCCAATCACAGAAATCAATGTAGATACAGTTTGGCGTAATTACTCTAAAGACAATGTATTGTATTTAGCATTGGATTGGGTATATATGCCAGAAGAACGTAAATTTTATCAAGTGAAGGTAGAGGAGTAAAGAAATGGGTTATCGAGCAAATGTGATTACAAGACACCGAGAATATGGAAGTCAAACATTTACTAATTATCAAGCATTCCAAAAATTCTTAAGATTAGAAAGTGATAAACTTGACATAATTGGCGACTGGGAGTTAGAAACTTATTATGTCGAGGCAGAACAATTAGAAAAATACATTGCCTCTCTACCAGATAATGATGAAATGAGTAATTACGAAGGTATGACTAATCGAGAACTAGCCAACGCTCTTCGTATGGCAATTGAAGAATCTCCAGATAGAGATGTTACTTGGGAGTGGTTTTAATACAAGGCTTAACTAGTTTAACAGGGGCAGTTATGACTACTAAAATCGAATGGTGTAATTGGGTGTTTGACTATACAGATAATATGGACACTAATAAATGGATTGTAAAACGCGATTGTTGCGATGACGAAATATTGCTTGTCCGAGGCGATAGTAAAAACTGGAAAGCCTACCAGGCATCGCTAAAGCCGTATCGTGTTGGAGGTTACCCTGATGGTGCCTCAATGTGTCCTAATTGTGGCAAGTTTGTAAACGGCGTTAATCCATATGACGATGGCGAAACGTGGATGAAATAATAAGGAAAGGATAAATAATGAGTGAAACTGTAGGCTATAAAGGAAAACTTAAACTTTGTAAAAAATATAAAGACGCTAATGAACTTCAAGCCAATCTACAGAAGTTCTGGCAAAGTATTCCTAGAGAAAAACGTAATAAATTCTATCAAGACGTAGAAGAAATTGACGATTATGAATTAGAAGATAACGGCTATATTGTTATCGACGGGAATTGTATTTATAAGATTGAATTAGATAAAGAGTTTGACGTATATGACAACTTCGTTGAAATCACTCAAGTTCAAGATGGTGTCTATGAATTCATAACGCAGTTCTATAACGGCTCAACTGACCTTCAAGAAATGCTACAGAAGGGTTTTGATCAAACAAGTAAGGAAGATTATGAATAGTTTACCCGCGGGTGATAAAATGGAGAACTTTATTATAGCTTTTGACGTTGATGGAACTTTGATTAGTAATATCAATGAAAATGTTATACAAGAACGACGAGTTCATGGTCAAGTTTATCCATTTGATGCCGCGAATACTCAAGTAGTAGAGTTTCTTATTCTTTGCTCCCGTATGTTCAAAAACGTAAAGGTGGTTGTCTGGAGTGCTGGTGGTCAAGAATATGCACAACAATGGGTTGAACGGCTACAGATTGAGAAATATGTATGGCGAACCTATTCTAAAAGTCAATATCAAGAATTGTGTAGTAATCGTAAAGTAATCGCTATCGACGATATACATAAAACCAGACTCGGCAATGTGGCTAATCTGATTGTGAAAATGAAATAGTAAATGTCAATTAAAGGAGAGAGTATGAAAGTAATAGAATCTGAAGAGGGATACTTAAAGTTTGACAACGGTCTTATACTCGAGAGCGACCACCGCCAGAGTTGTTGCGAAATTAACTATCTTGACTTTGAACAGTTACCTGTAGGAACTGAGTTACCGACAATGACCGCCAAAGAGTTTGCAGAAGCCATAAAAATTGGAGATGACGGATTTAGCATTAAAGACATACACGGTATTCCGAAATGGGTGCAGGCACGCAGCGAGCAGAACGGCTACTATTCAGAGGGAGTAGATTTAATAATTAGAGATGAGGTTGATGAAATCATGCCGAAACGACCGAATCAAAGAAAAGGACAGGAGCTATTTTGTGATTGGTAATTAACAACTAAATCACTAGAGAAAGGAAATGAAATGATAGACGAAGATTTAATGGCTCGTATCAAGATTGTTGTAGACAATCTATCTTATAAGATTGGTGATTTAACCCTGATGTACGAGCATAAACAAGTTGACCCAGACGATTTTTACAAAGAAGCTAGTTGCATAAAGAGCGACGCTGTCGAAAG
>QWCI01000147.1_pt1 | contig 67018 bp, 63 predicted proteins | sample 1972541 | NCBI WGS metagenome assembly QWCI01 (sample SAMN09866712, study PRJNA288562) | Human oral metagenome isolate term3_saliva, whole genome shotgun sequencing... | isolation source: mouth | host: Homo sapiens | place: USA: California | reverse complement strand
AAGAAAGACGAATATACGTACATCACCAATAGTTGTATTCCAATAAGTGTCCACAATGTTTGATAATATTTTTTCCATTTTATTGAAGTATTAATTGTACATGAAAATTATAATCATTGCATAAAGCTGCAATCTGTTTAACCTTTAATGGTTCTTGGTCACCATATGGGAAGAATATAACTCTTTCCTTTGTAAGACATCTGATTCCCTTTTTTCTAAGATTATACAAGAGATTAGTCCGTCTCTTCACTATTCTGTCCATATGTATTTATTTTTTCTTTAAGTAACATTTTATCCTCATTGTATAAATCTTCTATGTGTTTGACCAAATCTATTAGCCTGGTGTCATACATATCATACATCTGATACATCAGTTCAGGTGTCGGATGTTCGGACAAATCAAGGATGAAAACTTTCTTGCCTTGCCCCTTCATCCAACCTGCTTCTGAATGGGCAGAACGACCACAAGGAAGAAGAAGTACACAGTAATCTGCTTCGTGCATGGCACGAAAGTCTTTTTCAAAGGCGTTTGTTGCTTCAGGATGATGTAGGTTCTGTTTGAAATCCTCACAAGTCCAACTCTTTACATCCTTATGAAGATTTTCCCAGCTAAACCCACTTAGAGACTGGTCTTCAGGATGTTTGAAGTCATAGGTCTCATATCCCTGAAAGCGTAAAACTTGCAGCACTGTTTCATAGTGCTTATTACGCCAACTACTGGCTAAATATATCTTTAATGGTCTCATATCACAAACTATTTTAATAATCCCCTACACAACATTTCCACATATTTAAGACTGTCTCTTAGGACTGGGTAACTAAGACTATCATATTGCCCTCTTTCAAGACTTTCTATCTGCTTGCTATATACGGATGGATCGTTATTATACTTATTTAATAGGAAGTATCTTAGCCACATATCTGCACCCCGAGGACGTGGTAAGTCTAAGAAATCTAAGACTAATACCGATAATCGCTTTTGCTCTGTTCTGTTGAGTACGATGCACTCTCCAGTCTCTTTATCAATCCAGCTGCAAAGCATGTGTGCGGTGTTATTCTCTCTGTCAATGCTTATCTGAAAGCATGAGATTCCGAATAGCTTCTCTATTCGCTCTGCCAGGCATTGCAATTTCCATAGGGTAATTGTCTTTTTTATTAGAAAATTAATCTCCCTGATGAGTTTCATGCTGGCAAAAGGCTTGAAATTCTTCTTCTCATAGATTAAGGATAGCAGCTCTTCTCGTTTCTGAGAGTAGGTGACTACTTGATAAAATTCAGGCATGGGTAATAAATCCGAAAAGCCTGTTTTGATGGTTAGAACATTGTCAATCATATCTTTACTTGTTAGCATTTATACTGAAAAATGAAATTACATCATTTTCTATTTTCTGAATTTGTCATCATCATAGCTATGGCTTATTTCATAATAGAAAGCTGCAGCTAAAGCAATAAACAAAATAATGAAGACTATTATATACGTCATATCTTAAGGATATATATTAAAAACATATTAACTATCATCTGATGGAATTTCAACTGCCTTTGCAAACTGCAACAGGTTTGAATACCCTTTGTAAAGTGTATTGCAGGGGACAGCATATCTTCCATATCTATCTATTAATGTTTGGGTAATAGTGTTTCCTGTGACATCGTTAGGAAAGAATAGATAGACTCTGTTGTAATCGTCACCTTCTATGAGTAGATGAAGGAAGTTTCTAACATCAGACATGATGATGACATCACAATCTGAAGGGAGACGGATAAAGCCATTATCTTGCAAAGATAAGTAGGCTAAATAGTCTGTTACATCATGGAAAGCGCAGAGTCTACTACTTTTCTGCTCTTTCCTTGCTGGTAGAAAACTTATTCCAGCATTTTTCAGAGTTATAGGTTTCGTTGTGAGTTCATGACTAACAAACTCTATTCCTTTGTTCTGATTTATAATACCAATTCCTCGATACACTTTTGAAAAGTATCGATAGGATATTTCATGAACAGCTGGGAGCTGCTTTACATCCATATTCAAGATACTTTGTGTATCTGTAAACTCTTTGACGTGAATATGTTCAGGTCTTTGTTCTGATGTACTGATAAACGATTTAGACATAAGCTTAAAATCAATTTTATGAGTTATTGTTGACTATTAATTAGAGCTTGAAGCTCTTTGTCTGTGTGACCCAGGCGGAAGAAATCACTTATATCTTTTTCTGATTTACTTCCTGCAAGGGGAAGATCTAACTTAAAAACATTGTACTTCTCTCTATACTGTTGTACACGTAATTCTGATTCTTTTCTACCGGTTGCGTCAGTATCATACAGAAAGATTATCTTAGAGAAACGCTTAGAGAGATCTTCAAAGATACTTTCAGGTATGTTGGCAGTCTCACTATTGAAAGTAAGGGCAGAAAAACCATGCGAAGCAAGGGACATTACGTCTTTTTCTCCTCCTGTAATGAATACTACGTCACCTTTTACAGGTAATTGCTCATAGCCAAAGATATAAGGCTTTGGAAAATGACCTGCATACATGAAGCGCAGCTTAGCCTTTGGCCGATAGATTTTAACCCTGCTACTACCATCAAAGAAATATCCATAAGTGGGAATAGCTTTTGACCCATAAACAGCAAACTCCCCACCTGAAGCCTTCGTAAACGTACAGCTGATGATACTTCTTACATTGTAACGTTTCAGGGTTGCAAGGTCAATACCATATTCTTTCCAATAGCTTTCTTCCCATGGCATGAAAGGCTGTGTTTCTACTTTGAAACTTGCTATGCTGCTGCAGGAAGTCTTATTCTCTGAAGGAATTTGTCGTGAGACAGCAATATGATGATTGGTGTTGGCAGCGTCAAATACTCCGAGGCAAAGATCACGGTCTATGACCTGAAGAACTTCACGAAAATTGGTTTTCGTATTGATATGGCAAAGTTTTCCTACAATCGTAAAACAGTTTCCACAAAAGCTGCTGTCACCAAAATCTTGAAGATAGTATTGCTTATCTCCACAACTTCTATCGTTGACATATAGATGACAAGATGGTCGGCTGTCTTCCCGAAAGGGGTTGCGAAATGTCTTCTTAAGACATTTCTCACCGAGGTAGTGAACAAAGACATCTAATCCTCCACCTGTCAGCTGTAATATTCTTTGTGCTTCATTCATAACTGCGTGAAGTTTTTAATTTGTTACTTTCTTATGCTTGCTGTATCCTATAAAGGAGTTCTACACCTTTTCCGAAGAACTTTTGTAAAACAATACTTAACGTTTCAATATAACTACTTTCTAACTTCTCATAGAGTTGTTTGTTAGGGATGGCGAGCAATAGTGTCTTTGTCGTCTCGTCATATGACTCGAAGGAAAGTTGCTTGAAGATAGAAGTAAAAATTCTTTCACTGACTATCTTCTCAAAGGCTGACATACATTTTTCCCATAGAGCTATGCCATAGTTCTTTAGGGGAGTAGATACCTTTAGCTGGACTCTTAATCGAGAAGCATTACGCTTATACCAATTACAGAAATAATCTAAGAAAGCATCTAAGCTGCTCGGAACTACTTCCTTTCGACATTTCAGGTTAGCCAAAAATAGGGTTAGTGCGGTATAAAGAGTTTTTTTGCTTGAAAATCCATAGAGCTGCTGCATGGAACACACCCACTCGTCGTCTGAAACAAGTTCCTCAATGGACGAAAATTTTTGCGAAAGCGAGTTATTATAATAATTATCATCTCTTTCTCTATCTCTATTCTCTTTTATAATATGTTCGCGCGCGTAGTTACCTCCGTAATCAGTTGGTAACGTTTTTGAAACGTTTTCTTTTGGTCTATTATTGGTCTTCTTTTGGCCCACTTTTAGCCCACTTGCGTTATAACTTTCTGATTTACCATTAGTTACAAAATTATTGGTAACTTTCTCGTGAAGATTTCGTGAGGAAATATTTTGGCAAACTTTTGGCCCACTTATAGACTCTTTATTGGACCGTTTTTGGACCTTTTCACAAGGTAACTCCATGGCTGAATTTTCACTATATTCAACAATATCTGCATCAATATAACCTTCGTTAGTAGTGCTATCTTTGGACAATTTTGGACCAATTACAGGAAGATTATCCTTCATGTAATCCGAAAACTCTATCAATCGAACTGATGAGAGCTTATTTTGCCCATCATAGCCTACATTTAAAATTCCATATTTACGAAGTCTTAAAAGACCTTCTTTGATTTCCTTTAGTGTTAACCCTGTAAGTAAGCTGATTTTCTTAATATCAAACCACTGGGGGTCTTCATATCTATCATTTTCTGAATAAGAATGGAGGAGGATATGAAGATAGAGATGAAGGGTCTTTGCATCTACAAAGAAATCCTGGAAGTCTAAATCATAATACAGCTTTACCCAGCCACCTCTCACATTCTGTAAAGAAAGAAACTTATTAAAGTCTCTTACTGTTATAAGGACTCCATTACGTCTTAAAGAAGAGACATGAATAACACCTGCTTCCTTTAACTTGTCGAGAGACTTGCGAGCAGACTTGCGAGTAACCTGCAAGAACTCTGTCATACTCTGAATAGAAGTGCGGAATTGTCCTGGCATTGTAAGCTGATTGAAGAAGGACTTATCTTCTCTTTGGGCATTCAGAAAGATGTGCAAAAACATCTGCACAGCATTGCTGTCATCATAGAAAGAACAGTTATAGAACTGTCTCATCAAACCAATCCATTTGTAATCTCCCATAATCTATCTATTTTCAGGGTCAATGGCAATAGCCTTTAATTGTGTGTGCTCATTGAGATTCTCTAAATCATCAATGACTCTTCCTGTCTCGTCTACCAAAACAAAGGTTGTAATTGGTAATCTGTTATTGGCGATTTTCATATAGCTTCTTGATTTGATAATGGTTGTTCTGACTCAATTCTAAAAGAGAGGATAGCTATCCCACGGTTGCCCCGGACAGTAATACTATTATTTGTATGGCTGATATGCTGAATCCTTGATAGCAAGGATTTACCATGATGCCATCTAACTTTGGCTCCTAACATAAGCGTGAGGATGTTATCGAATCTTTTTTCTATATCTTCTTTCGTACCAATTTCTCTATAGAGAGATGGGGTAATCTGAAAAAGAAGATCTACAAGCCATAATGGCTTCTTTTTCACATGGACCTCTTTAACAATATGATACATAGACACTTGAATTAAAAAACAATGTGATTACTTTTCCGTCGGATGTATACATACTGGATTATACCTGTCCTTGTAAACTCCTTCTCGCTTCAAAAGTTTATAGATGGTACTTTGTTCCATATAAAATTCATTAGCGAGAGCACGCATAGCTGCCTTAGGCGTAATAAGGTTACTTAATATAAGTGAACCATAATCTTTGATATACTTGTCTATTACCAACTGCCTACGTTGAACGGTCGGAGTTTCATAGACTAATATTTTATTAAGATCTTCCCTAGTTTCACTAGGTAGACTAGCAACTACTGCTGGAGTAAGCTTTGGAAAACGTTTCCGATGCTTACGCTTCTGCTCTGCTAATTCGGGATTATACACACCATCATCGCCAACATTACGGTTTATCTCACGTAATATCGTCGTACGATCAACTTTAAGAACTTTTGCAATCTCTGCGAAGTCCTTGCCTTCTTTAAGAAGTCTGGCAATTTCTTGCCGTTTGGATAAATCTAATTGCTTGCTCATTGTCAATGCTAAAAGTGTTAAATGGGGAAGATTTTCTTCTTTTACCCAGTTTTTTGTGCATTGACAGTTGTGTTTTTCTCGAAGCTATTACACTTCAATAGCCATTGATAGTCAACATATTATAGTGATTGTTCAAAGGTGTAATTAACACTTTTAACAAATTGTACTTCTATATTGAACTGACGGAGGCGGATTCAACGTGCAAATGCACTACACCGCAAAGTTATAAAATCTTTTCGTAAAAACACTCAAAAGGAGTACAAAAATTTAATTTTTCTCTTGGTCGAAGATTAATTTTGTCAGTAATTTTCGCAACATATTGATGAGTAATGTCATCAAAACATGTCGACTTTGGAATATACTGACGTATCAGACCATTTATGTTTTCTATAGCTCCTTTTTGCCATGAAGAATACGGATCTGTAAAGTAAACTATTACTCCAAGCTTTTTTGTTATGTACTTATGATTGGCAAACTCCAATCCATTATCTGTTGTTATGGATTTGATGAATTTTTTATACGGCATCAATAACCTTACTACTGTTTTAGATACTTCTTTAGCATCTTTTCCTTTCGGTAACTTTCTCATGAACAACATGCCTGTACTAAGTTCTTTAAGAGTTAGTATCGCACCTTTGTTTCCTTTACCTACAATAATATCCATTTCAAAGTCTCCAAATCTAACACCATCAACTTCAGCAGGACGCTCACTTATACTTATTCTGTCAGAAATAGTTGAACGACAATCACCTACAGGACGTGAACGGTGCTTTAATTTATGCCTACAGTGAGTGTATAAGCTCCCACCTTCTTTTTTATCTTTACGTATCATCCTGTATATAGTTTCGTGAGAAATAATTATACCTCTTTCTCTTAAAACAGCACTGATCTGTTTTGGAGACCATTGTTCTGTTTCTAATAGGCGTATAACCTCTTCTTTTATTTCTTTTGATTTTGCATGATTCCCTGGTTTGCGTTTCTTTTTCAATTCTGCATTTTTCTGTGCTGTTTCCCAATTGTATGATCTATGTTTTCCACTATTACGATTATATTCACGTGTAATAGTGGAAGTATCAACACCTATGAGCATTGCTATTTGTTTTCTACTTTCTCCTTTGTCAAGCAAAGTATGAATTGTATATCGTTGTTGAGAAGTTAAATGTTTGTACATATTTTTCAATATCTAAAAATTTTCTGATAAATCTATAATAATTTGATTAAATTATTTTAACACGACCCTTTTTATACCTATGTTTTTGATATTTTAAGGGTTATACAATATCACTATTATAATTCAATCGTCTATTGCAATTGGATTATAGACACATACGCTTATGCAATCTGCGGTACTTTTTCTACTTTACTTTTCCTTTATCTATGTTTTCATTTTGTCTCTGTTCTCGGCCACTCACTTCTCTTCTCCACTTGTAGTCATCTCACATAAAAGGTTCGAGATGACGGTTACACCGGAATAAAAAAAAGTTCGGGTCGAAGATCCAAAAACCTTCTAAGGTTGAGAATCAGGATGCCCGAAATTAATTTATAACTTCATAAACAACAAAGAATATGAAAACAAACAGATTTTTTTACAAGAAAGCCGAGAAAGGTTGGGCTATCATGAAACGACGAGTTGATGGATATATTGTTTTCATCCAGTGGGTGGCATCATGGCAGGAAGCACGGCAGCAAGTTTATAAGCTCAACGGATGGAGTTGAAATTATTCCATGCAACTCTATACAAAAAACTCTAATATAAACCATTCATATATAAACAAGATGAAAACATTATCAATTCACAAAGACAAGACCTCATTGGCATCTGAAACTGTCGGAAAATGGTGGAACTCAAAGAATGTATTCTTCTCTCTGCTCACAGAAGAAAACTTCTCTAACAGGGAAGTTGTGCTTGTTCATCTCATTCTTATAGCACTCATAATATGTGCTGCAGCAGTAGAGGTTTCTCTTCTTGTTTCATTTCTTTCATTATTGGCAGCAGGGGGGCTTGTTGCATGCCTTAATAGAGCTGATTATAATGATAATATTAATATAAAGAAAAATATTTTATGAATGAAAAAATTAACATTTGAAACGTGTTGAGAATCTCAATTTCATTTTATTAATAAGTTCTGAATATTTAATATTTAGAACTTATTAAACGTTTTATTTACTAACTTTTCAATGTAAGAATGTTGCAGAAGTTTTTGAAAAGGTTAATATAAAAGATTTATTTTTTTTGCCATATGTTTTTGCAACTTCCTTTGTACTTTCGCAGCAATAAAAACATATTTTTATGAAGACAAATTATATATCAATTTTTCTAGCTTTGACGACATGTTTTTTCTATTCATGTACGTCACATCCATCTTTCAAAAACTCTACTGAAGCAGTAGAGGCGTGTAAAAATAAGCTGACAGAAATTCAGGCTATCAAAGATGCTGATATTGAAAAGGTAACAGACCTTACAGCACAATGGCAAGAAATTCAAGATTCAGCTTATAGTGTTTTTTCTAGAGACTCAACCATTAATCTGAAGAGTCCTATTGCTATGGCATATTTTGTTGTCTCTGATTCAATGAGAACAGAGCTTACACGATTAGCCTTTTCAAAACAACGCTCACTCCAAGATGTAATGTATCTGAAACTTAACACAGCTTCAGATCGTGATAAAATAAAGAAGTCCGATACCTATAAAAAGGCTTCAGAATTTTATGCCAAACTAGATGATGAGCCTACTATTAAAGGACTCCCAAAGATATTGTCGGTTTATAACAGTCTGCTTAATAATACGCAACCATTTACGCAGGAGGCACAGCTGCTTGTTTTTATCCAGCAAGAGGATAGGTGCTTCCGTTCACTGATGGAACATCTTAGTAATGTACCAGTTCATGATATGCAACAACTAACAGAGAAGACTTCTAGGCTCTTCGAACGCCTCTATTCTTCTGTTGGAAGAAAGAGCGATGAAGTGAATGATAGAACAATGTTATACTTAACAATGCGCTTTAATCGACGTATCATGCAAAATGCAATAGCATGCAGGGAGGATATTCTAAATAATAAGAAACTCAACCAGCAGCAAAGGGTAAGTTATCGCTGGATGTTAATTCAACCATACGTATCGATAGACGAGTACTCTACTGCTGCACTTACAGAAAAGCAAAGGGAAGAACTCATGATTATTTCAAAGGAGCTACCTACACTTCTTACTCGTTTGGATAATCAAAAAAAGACAAAAGAACAAGAAGATAAACTGGTTAATACGCTATCTGATTATTTCTTGAAGTCATATATATCATCAACTTTATAACAACAAAATCTATGGAAAAAGTATTGAATAGTAATTCGTTGGAGGAAGGAACAGTGAAACGTTCTATCATTCTTCTATATCAACAAATGATAAAGAAGTTGCCTGAATATTTCTCAGAACAAGAAATTAGTGTTATTCAGCACTCTTCTTTTTCGGAGATTGTCGTTCAGTTGAAAGAACAAAATATGTTAGAAAATTTCATAACAAGTATGGAAGAAAAACTACATCTTCATGTTCTTTATGCAACTAGAGAGGAGGATGGTAAAGTGTATAAGGTTGTTGCCTACTCAACTCCTGTAGAAGATGAAATGTTGGTCTTCTATTTCTCTTCCACACAATATGGTCTCATTGATTCGATGACAGTTTTTATCTTTGAAAGTTTAGAGACGATGTATTGTCATCTTCTTAATGAACGTAATCGTATGACAAGGCTTCAGAAGAATATCCTTGAACAAGAATCTTATGCCAAAATGTTGTCTCATTTTAATTAATATAATATGGTAATACTAATATTAAAACTAGTCCTGTTTTTCGTATTGACTAGTATTCCTTTTCTATATCATTTTTTTATCAAACCAAGGAGAGAAAGTATAAAGAGATACCGTAATGCCTTTACGGCAGTTCAACCCCAAATGTCGAAACTGAAGAAGGCTATTTGGCGAGTGGGTACTTATCTTATCAACTTCTATGATAAGATGAAGCGTAGAGAAACGCCAAGAAAATTCTTTACATTATTACTTCTACTATCTCTACTTCTCTTCCAGGGTGTAGATAACTTTGCGTCAAGTGAAGTGGCTGCAACTTATAAGACTATGGTTAAAGAGAACAGACTGAATGAACTTAGCATTAGTGGTAAGAAAACGGTTGCTCCTTTCATGCAAAGGAAATTTAGTAACTACCTTTATCCCTTCCTAACTCGTCCAATCGTATATCTTGTATCTTTTGCCTTAACACTAATTTTCTTCTCATATAGAATGGCAAACTGGATACTAACAATGATACATAATAGTAAGAAAACTTTACTTGTCTTATCAGCTATTATGATCTTCTTTTCTATCTTCGATGAAGGACGATACATGCTTTTTTCAGAGGTACTTCTCTTTATTACAATGGCAGCTTTATTCTATCCTAATTTCTATGATAGCTTACCTCCGAAAGGTCGAAAACCTATCCCTATTTATAATAGGAAAAACAGGGTGGCAGCATGAACGGTTTTCTCCAAGATTTTTATATAAAAATGTTGGAGAAATAATACAAGATTTTTACATATGATTTTTATATAAAAATGTTCTTATGAATAGTAATAAAAAAGAGGGTATAAAAGATGGTATTTCTGTCAACAAAAACTATCATGTTGTAATCCCTTTTGAGCTTCTTGAATTTCTTAGTATTGATTATTCATATAAAAACAAAAGACGTTTTTCTCGCCTACAAGCGTTCCAAAACCTCATAGAGTACTATTCTGCATCTAAAAGTAAAAAAGAGACGATGGCGGTAAATATAGAGCGTTTATCAAAGGCTTGGGGATGGAGTCGTCCTTCAGTAATGAAATTCGTTATGTTTTTAGAGTCGAAAAACATACTTGAAATTTTCAGTGTCGTCACAAGCAAGATGGTCAGGGTTCGGAATGAAATTATTGTTTTACGTTCTGAAAATGCTGTAGAAAAATGACGCGATCATTTTTTCGCATCCCGAAATTCCAACTTTGACATCTCAATTTTAATTACCAAATGGAAATGATGAAAAAATATATCGTTTGCGCTTGCGCAGAACAAACTGATATAGAAAAATGTTTTAAACTTTTTACATTGGGAGGTAGCCTAATACCCCCCTCATCCTCGTGAGGGGGTATAGACACCCCTCACGAGGAGGGGGACTACGTGCGGCAAGCCGTGTCTATATTAGGCTCTCCGAGGGTTGACAATGTAAAAAACAGGGGGTGGTCCCTGACCCCAAAAGACGAGAGACCACCCCATGATAATTTCATTTCAGGGACCACCCCCAGGGACCACCCATTCTAAAATAAATAAATATCACAATTTCAATAAATTACAAGGTCAGGGACCACCCCCAGGGACCACCCCTAAGTTTATCAGGGACCACCCCCAGGGACCACCCCCCTGATATCAAAGATTAGGGGTGGTCCCTGACTCGCAAAAACGAGAGACCACCCCCCTGATAATTTCATTTCAGGGACCACCCCAGGGACCACCCCTTCTAAAATAAATAAATATCACAATTTCAATAAATTACAAGGCCAGGGACCACCCCCAGAGACCACCCCCAAAATATCAAAGATTAGGGGGTGGTCCCTGACTCGCAAAAACGAGAGACCACCCCTTTGATAAATTTTATATAAGGGACCACCCCCCAGGGACCACCCCTAAGTTTATCAGAGACCCCCCCCCTGAAACTATAAAATAATGCAATATGGCAAAACAAGTAATGGATTTGATGGCATCTAAAGGCATCACCACAGCACAAAGTAATGAGCATCTAAGAAACTTCTCAAAGGAAGCATATAAGCGTAAACTTTCGTATGCTTTTGACCCCACTCGTGAACACCTCAATTTTGAAGTTCGTAATGGTGGAGTGGTTACTCCTGTTGATAAAAAGCTATCCATTCCAAAACGAATAAAAGAGAATTTGGCTGCAAGAAACATCATTGATCCTAATGTCGGACTGGATGATCCAAAGTATAGAACAATTGCTAATTTCATTCTTGGTGGATCAAGAGAACAGATGCACCATCTTGCCTTTGGTGATCAGCAGGTAAATTTGGAAAAAGGGGCTGACAATTCGCATATAACTCGCAGTCCTGAAATTGAAAAATGGGCGGTCGATATGTACGACTTTATGAGTAGAAAGTTTGGAGAGAAAAACATTGCAGCTTTTATAGTACATCTTGATGAAACAAATCCACATATCCATTGCACAATTTTACCAATTACAGAGCAGAATAAATTCTCTTGGAAAGTGGTAATGGCTGGGAAGAGTAAATTTGAATTTAGTCAGCGTATGACGAACCTTCATAATGAGCTTTCTGAAGTTAATAAGAAGTACTCTCTTGACCGTGGTGACAGTATTGCAGAAACTGGGCGTAAGCATAGAACAATGGGTGAATATTATGCACAAAAAAGAGAGGAACTGAAGGGACAAGTGGATAGCTTAAAAGAAGATGTTGCAGAGCAGAAAAAGCAAATATCAAGAAACAAAGTTAGGCTATCTGAACAAGAAAAAGAAATCAAACATGGAGAGGCGAGATTGAAGGGTCTTACTACTATGATAGCTAATCTTGAACGACATAAGTCTGACTTATTGCATGAGATTGAAAAGTTAGAGGAAGATGTCAAAGCTGGTAGAATTACCAAGGAACAGGCGGATATTGAACGAGCAAGAATCCTTGATGATCTTGAAAAAACAAAGATAAAAATAATTGACAAACAAGAAAAACTTGTAGAGGCAGAAAAGAAACTCGATTTAATCAAGGGACAGACTGATGTAACTCAGGAGAGGTACAAAGAAATCAAGGACGAAATGCGTACATCTATGCCTAATTTGAGTTCGCAAACTTTACGAGATATGCAGGCAGTGGGATGGAATATGGCTTCTGTTGAAGCTCAAAAACAAAGCGAGAAACTAAATGCTTACAGAGAGTCTTTGCCACCTGAACAGCGTGCTGCTTTTGACGAAGCAACAAAAGGTTTCTCTAATGGTTCTATGCTTGAACAGATGGCAGAAAACTCTAGCCAAGTTGCGCTTGTTGCTACGGCACTATTCTTAGGTTCTCTAGATAAGGCAACTGAAATATCACAGAGTGCTGGAGGCGGATCTGCACCACAAAGTGGCTGGGGAAAGAAAGATGATGAAGATGATATGGCTTTCCGCCAGCGTTGTTTCCTTATGGGAGTACATATGCTAAAATCGGGCAAGAAACAGAATCTTAAGAGGAAATAAATGTAAATAATTTTCTTTCCTCATTTTTATTACTGTTTACTGTTTATGAATATTCTTTTATATATAACTATATGTATAGAACGTAATACGTATATAATATATACGTATTCTTATCTATTCGTAAATATGTATATACCGTTTATCCAGGAAACTATACTTACTTTTTCTTTATCTATTTTTAACATAAAAGGTTCGAGATGACGGTTACACCGGAATAAAAAAAAGTTCGGGTCGAAGATCCAAAAACCTAATAAGGTTGAGAATCAGGATGCCCGAAATTAATTATAAAAACTAAAAGCTGACCTATCGGCATGACGGGGAAAGAATATGAAACAATTTGATTTTATCGATTTAGCAGCACAGGGAGGCTTTGAATTAATCGAAACTACATCGGAACGGAGTGGTTATCCTCTTGACTTAAAAAAGGCTATTATCGGCTTTGAGTCTATGGAAGAAGCACGTGAATATGCAGAGCAGCACGATTTAAGCATTGAGATATTCCATAAACGTGATGGCTGGAATGTTTGGTATAGGACAGGCAATCGGGCGTACGACCCATTTACTCGTACAGCAGAGGATTATGGAGACGACTATAATTTGTTTACAGCCGACGATGCTGCTGATTATTACGAGAACGAAGTACAGGAAATCATATCAGATTTCGACAACTTCGAGGATGTTGAGAAATTCTTGAAAGAGCGTCGAGAGGTATATGATGCTATTTGCGCCCTCGATGATAACGAAGCCGTGGTGACATATCAAGGTCGCTTATATGAGGAAATTAAAAGGCATTCTATGGGCTACTACTTTGATACGCATTCTTATGCTATTGGGCTGATAGATAGAAATAATGAGGATTAACAGTTCCTCGTAGGCTACAATATTGTTCATTGTATTTTATTTTTAAGCTGGGCTAACGGCTGGACGGGCAGTTTAACAGATTTCAGAATAAATGCTTGATATATACAATAAAATAAATAGTAAAACCAAATTATATAATTTGCTTTCAATTTCCAATAGTATTAATATTTTTACAAGCTTTAAATCATAATTTTTATGAATACAAAAAGAGAAATACGATTTCATGGTTAACAGTTTGCAATATGAAAACGAATCACAGTATATACATCCATCACAGCACATGATGCAAATAGATGATAACACTATCGACTTGGTGGTAACATCACCTCCATATCCAATGATTGAAATGTGGGATGAGATTTTGGGTGAACAAAATCCCAATATCTTAGAATGTTTGGAGAATGAACCTAAAAAGGCATTTGAAATGATGCATCAAGAATTAGATAAGGTCTGGAAAGAATGCTTCCGAGTAATTAAACCTGGAGGTTTCTTGTGCATCAATATTGGCGATGCAACAAGAACCATAAATGGCAAGTTTACTCTCTACAATAACCATAGCCACATTAACAAAGCTTGTATTGACTTCGGATTTTTTGGTTTACCAAATATCATTTGGAGAAAACAAACAAATGCACCAAATAAATTTATGGGAAGTGGTATGCTACCTTGCGGAGCCTATGTAACTTTAGAGCATGAATGGATTCTCATTTTCAGAAAAGGAGACAAGCGTATATTTAAAAGTGCCAACGAGAAATTGGCACGTATGAAGAGTTCTTTCTTTTGGGAAGAGAGAAATGTGTGGTTTTCGGATGTGTGGGATATCAAGGGAACGAAGCAGAATTTACAAAAATCGAAAACAAGAGAAAGAAGTGCTGCTTTTCCATTTGAGATTCCATATAGACTAATAAATATGTTCTCACAAAAAGGCGACATGATTCTTGATCCATTTTTGGGGACAGGCACAACAATGCAGGCTGCTATCGTTTGTGGAAGGAATTCTTGTGGATATGAGATTGATGCAAACTTTGAACAGATAATTCGAGAGGGCATAAATAATCTTGATATAGGCCTTTGCAACAACTCTATAAAAAAGAGATTTGATACACATATTGAATTTATAACAGCCAGAGAGAATGCTGGAAAGATTGTTAAACACTTCGATAATACACTCAATTGTAAGGTCATGACTAAACAGGAATCTGAAATAGAATTAAACTATTTGACAGCTATCACTTGCAACAATGGAACTGGAGTATACACGGTGGAATATAATTCTCATTCGGATTTATCAGTATTGCCAAACAATAAGCATCAATTTTCATCAGTCCAATAATGGCTACTATGCGCAACGAATTATTGACGTGTTCGAGAAGAACCCGAACACGCCATTAAATAAAGAAAGGATAAATGATATATTTAGTTTCGATACTGGCGCAGCATAATATTTAACGGACTATTGAAACTAAAAAAAAGAAATGATGTATCGCTTGATGCACCATTTCTTTTTTCTTTAGGAGGTTAGGACGATTTATTTTTATTAGTTTTTATAGTAGCCTTCCGTGGAGCAACTTGTGAACCACCGCTCTTCTTCTTCTCTGTTTGAATGACTTTGATCATCGTTTTTACTTCGCTATCTATTCGTTCAAAGTTAGAATATAGGATTCGTTCTTTAGAATCTTCAGAGTCAAAGTTATAGAACTTTGGTATTGGATAATTGATATAATCTGCTTCTTCTGCTTTAAAATTCTCCATATCAAAGGAAGTCTTACAGTAAAACTTGGTGGTCTTAAACTCTTCGGCTGTCTGTATATCCATAGCATCTCTTCTACCTGTTTTGGTAACAACAAAGTCACGTGCTGTTTGACCACAAAGCCATCCTGCTCCCATATCGCTAATCTTCGAAGCTGGGAGAAGGCTATCCATATTCTCATTGAGGTTGATAGAAGTTCTATCTCTATCGATAGTAATACCTTTCTTTAACTGTACTACCTTACCAAAGATATCCCCTGACAACCAGTCAAGCGTCTCCTTTGAACGAGCTGATCCTGACACAACATTACCGACAGTAGTGATAATCTTATCTTTTCCGACCTTGCCATAGTCAGCTTCCAATTGTGGTACTTCCTGAAAACCTAAAGTGACGGCTACCTTGTTACTTCGTGCTGTGCCTATCAAACGGTCTATCTTATGGAAATAGAGCGTTGGAAGCTCATCAACGATGATACTCACAGGAACATTTTTACCCATACCACTATTTACACGTGTGACAAGTCGATTTAATATCAGAGCATTGAGTGCGCCAATGATACTTTCCATTTCAGGATCGTTAGCAATAAGTAGATAACTTGGATGTCGAGGATCTGATACCTTCAGGTCGAAGTCATCTCCACTGAATACCCAATAAGACTCTTTTGTGGCCAAACGAGAGGTCTGTACACGAAGAGTTCCTATCATACCTTCCAGCTGCTCCATAGCTTGGTTATGAAAGGCCGTCATAAATGGTCCTAAGAGAGGAAATACTTCAGGGTCTGTCTCTAACACCTCAAATATCTCTTCATAAGAGTGGTTTAGGAACGAAAGAACGTGAGGCATATCCGAAAATTGACCTTTCCAGTAAGCTGGTTGTACCTGATAGTCTTTATTGCCAATCTGTTTCGCATCACTGAAAACCCTTCCTGTTAGTCTTTTATGATGAGTGCCTTTGTCTTCACTATATTCAGGATATAGCTCTTTTCCGTTCTCATCATAAGGCTTCTTGTTGTAGTTTACAAAGAAGAATATACATGCTGCAAGGAAGTTGGTTGCAGAGGTTTGAAAGAACTGATCTGAACCTCCGCCTGAAGTCTTCTGTCCTTTTTGCAAAGACTCTATAAGGGTCTCTGCTGTTTCTTGTGCTGCAGCTAGGTTGGGGATGTACTTCTGCTGAATAGGATTGACACGTGCGCTGTATTCAACATTAACGAAGTTGATCATCTTGAAATCGCACCCTATAGGGATATTGCCTAGCTGCTGATTCTTTCTATAATGATAATAGAGTTTTGTGGCAAGCGTAGGGAACTTATAGTCATAGACAACCATAGAAAACCCTTTGGCTGAATGTTGTCTAATATAAGGCTCTATAACGGAGAATGTCTTACCTGAACCAGGAGTACCTACAACCCAGGTTCCTCTAAAAGGGTTCACTATGTTTATCCAGCCTTTGCGAAACTTTCCTTTATAGTAGTATCGCATAGGAATATTGACTGAATACTTATTTTCTACAAGTTCTGTGGTTTGCTCAAAACTCTCATTCTCGAAGTTGAAACGGTCTTTAAGCATGCCATCCTTGAAGTACTTTGACACATTGTCAAGTGCAATATGGACAAGTACAGTACCTACTACGGAGATAGCCATATACGGCCATATATTAGCCTTCAATAGCCATAGTCTTGCATGCCAATTACTGTTATAGATAAACACGGATACGACGACTAAGACAAGGCCAATAGCTAGAGGGTAAAATACCATCTTTCGTGCATCAAACTCTATCTGTTTCTTGTTCTTTGTTCCTATGCAGGTGATGATGACAAGCATAAGTGTTACCATCTTTGAATAAGGGAGGAACTGGTACATAGAGAGAACACTAAGCCTTTGGTGGAAATTTGCCGTAATTCCACCTAAGCCACTCAATGCTGTTTGGTCTAATCCATACATAAAGAACTCCAAAAGGAGAGAAATATATATGGTTGTCCTGAATATACTGTACGTTCCTTGTATTTCTTTACTTTCTTCCATTGTTTTTAATATTTTACACTTTTAGCTTTCCTAGACCATGCTTTTAAACAGTCGTTAGTAATTGTCCTCATCTTGCGTGGTTGGTATTCTTTACCAGTTCCTTTTAGATCATACCATGAATCCATTATGGTTGTATAATTGACAAGCCTGCTTAACGTTCGTAGCTTTACGTTTAAAGCACGTAGATTTAAGCGTATATTATCCATTATCTTGATCCTTTCATATTGCGTTAGCTTTGTCCTCTTATCAGGATCCTTGCTAAATGGAAATAGATGCTCTATATCTCCTGCTACTTTAGTACCATTTTCTATAAGATCATGATAAATATTGTTTTTAGACCTAGATAAGGCCACAGCTAATACATTAGCCGGCTGCCTGACAACGATACTTTTTACTACTTTTAAGTTCTTCAACGTCTCGTTTACTTCCATATAAATACCATAAACATCAGCAGCTGTGTTGATAACATCCTGAAGACTGTCAAGATACTCATTGAATTGGAGTTGTAGGTTTGTTATTTCCTTAACCTCCTCCTTTAGGTACTTATGTCCTGTAAGATTGACTGCTAATAACGCATCTTGGGCTCGTATAGCCTTCTTGGCCTGCTTGGCATAAGTGATAAACAGTGCTGCACGACCACCATCGGGGCCGTTCTGTGCATGAATATTCGTAAACGAGGCAAAGAATAACATGAAAATCAGTAAGTTTATTCTTATAATGATTGTTTTCATTGACCCCATGGTTTATGTGATTGTCTGTATCTATAGAACTTAGCAACATTGCTCATTGCTCTCCGCATTCGTTTCGAAGACTCTACTGCTAACATTTTATTGGATTTACCTATCATTCCATTAATAGCTCTATTCCACACATCTTCAAAAGAGTGCATGGTGATGCTCACTGCCAGGAGTCGTAACTTCCTGTTTAAGCGTGCTAGATTATCTGTTAGATTCCATAGTAGCTCCGTGCGTTCAGCACCGCTAAGCATATTCCCTTCTCCACCTTTGGCTACAACCTTTTTCAAGGTTTTATAAGTTCGTATAAACTCGGTTGCTGTTTCCATATAGAGATTGTTCATAGAAACGGAGGCTGCAATACCTTGTGGATTGATTCTGCAGGCAGTGTGGACATCCCATAATGCTGTGAGGGTCTGCATACCATCAGAATAGAGAGTAGTAGCTGCTTTAATGGCTGAAGCATAGCCTGAAACTGTCTTTAGATAATCGTTATACTTCTTCTCCCAATTCTTCATCTTGGTATTGAGTTTAACCATTGCCATCTGTTCTGCAGCAATAGCGGTCATACCTCTTGATTGCTTTACAACCTGACTATCTATCCGTGTCTCTCCTGCTATGATAGCTGCATATTCAGCAGGGTTGGACGAAGAAAGTCCCTGTGCTGATAAAGATATAGTCCCTAAAAGGAGAGCTATAAGCAAAAGGATACGTCTATGATCTATTGGTAATTTCATAAATTCCCTTTCTTTTCTTGTTAAACTCTACTCGCTTGCGTATCTCACCAACAATATCTAATCTTGCTTTTATACCTATCATATTCAGCTTCGGATTGTTCCTATCACCTGAATAGATGGTAATAGTCTTCAGTCCAAACAGCTGCTGTGGCAGAGATTGGTGCTGCTGATAGTCTATGACACGGTAAAGCTCGATGTAGTCTGTTGAGTGAGAAAGAACACCATGTAAGGTGATGAGTTGTTCTGCTGTTAGAACATACTCAATCCTTGCCATGTAAACAATCTGAAAAAACAGATAGATGGTAAGGAATAAGGATGGCCATATAAAAAACTCGTGAAAATCGAAGTCCGTAAAACGACTTACCCAGTATCCTGCAATACAAAGCAAGATACCAGGAAACTCATTAATACAGAACTGTCCCCAGTGAGGGCGGATTGTCACTGTCTGGAATGGTATAAATTCATTGTTAAGCATATCTAACATATTGAGAATTACTATATACCCATTCCTCTGCCTTCACCGTTACCTCTTCTTAGTGGTTCGCTCTCCGCCTCATAAAGAGCTGCCGATACGGCTTCAGGAGAGACAACACCAGGCTTAGAATAGACATCTCGGCTAGCATAAAGTTCAGGGCGGTAACGTGGCTCGGACATAACACTACCAACAACGTCTAACCCAACAGATACTGCTGCTAAAATGGCTGCTCCTAAGTTGAAACCGTGACCTGGCTTTGTCTTCATCTCTACTTCAGGGAAGATCTTATCAAAGAGTTTCATACGCTGGGTATCATTGACGGCACGGAACTTGTCAAAATCCTTTTGGGTAATCTCATGAGAGAATACATTACCATCAATGACAGCGGTCATCTTGTATTTGCCTTCTATGACTTTACCTTCAGCATCACGTAACCGCTCGACAGCAATATCACCTACCTCAGTAGCTCTGCCATGGCCACCACTTCTAACCCATTGCTTATTGGGTTTTAGGTTTTCTAAGGACTCACCATTCACACCTGCTTCGCCCTGAAGGGCTATCTTGACATTCTGACGTAATTCCTCCAACGAAGGCCGTGCTTTACCTTCTTGTACCAGCTTACTCTCTGTCTGTCTGATAGCTTGAACATCCCCTTCTGAAAGAGCTTCTGCCTTGATGTGTTCGGAGTCCTTAAAGAGGGTTTTGTTAAGTGCCTCTGCCATCCTTTCGTTATAAGGTCGACTAACACCTTCTTTGGTAGTTTCCTTCATATCAGTATTCTCTGAATACGAAGTGATATTCTTTTCGACAGTGGAAATAGGAAGGGTGACAGCCTTCACGATAGATAGTGACTGTCCCTTCTCATCTTTGATTGGTATAAGCGTTGATAAGAGTTTTGCCTTGCCATCGTCGTCAGCCTGCTTGAAAGCAAGATAATCTTCTTCTGTAATCTTATATGACCACATTCCAATATCTTTGTTTTCTCGCATAGTGAGCATATAATTACCTGATATCTGATCTTTATATGCCATAGCACTTGTTATAGCAGCTGTAGCTGTATCGCTAACAAGATTATAATTGCCTTTTAGTACAGCAACGCCTGTAGTCTCGTCCAGCTTTCCGGAGCGGATTCCATCTTCCATAATACCATTAGATGCACTCTTAATCTTAACTTCATCGAAGACCTTATCGAAGAGCTTCAGACGGTACTCGTCGTTATAGTTAATAAACTTGATGTAGTCTTCCTTGGAGATATCGTGCGACATGACTTGGTTATTGATGATAGCCGTCATACGATAGGTGGTTGCACTCTTACCATCGTTCACTGGTGATACTTGTATCTCACCAACTGATACGGCACGACCATCTTTGACTGGGAGAAAGAAACCTTTGCCAGGATCAAGTGACCGACCATCGACAACACCAATAGAGTTCCAACGGTCTAGGAAACCGCTTCTATAGTCTTCACGTGACGCTTTGAAGTCTATGATATCTACTTTTGAGTCCAGGTATTGCTTAGCAACTTCCTTATGGAGACCTAACTCTTGCTCGACTTCGGGTTTTAACTTGATGTCGATATAGTCTTTACTATTTAGTTTATCGGTGGTTATTTTGTCACTAAAATCCTTTCCTATAACGGCATTTAAGATAGCAAGTCTCTCGTTGACGGAGATGCCATCTTTGTTGTGTACACCTTTCTTGTCGTTATACTTGAACTTTTCACTCATGAGTTTCTTAGTCTCTTCAGGCTTCAGCTGGTATTCAAGATTGCTGTTCACTTCTGATGACTTGATGGTCAAAAGATTCTTCTTCTCATCAATGACAATGCCATGTGATGAGAGTACTTCTTGGAACTTTGCTGATGACATATAGACTGGCGAGGTGATAGAGTTAAGAGGTACGGACTGACCTTTAGGACGTTCAATCTTGGGAGGTTGGACTTCCTTAATACTCATATCTTGAAGAACATCTGACTTCTGTCTTGTTCCTTTATCATAAAAGCCGTATGCTCCTGTTTTTAACTCTCCTGGTCGTAAACGCCCATCAGGACGGTCTATAACCACTGGTGCACTGCTTGCATAGAAAGGTCTACCATCAATACGCCTTACCCTGCCACCACTTGCAAGGCCTAAGATGCCATCTATGATACTATCAAAACGACCGAATCGTGGTCCTTCAAAAGGACGGAAAAAACGTGGCTCTCTATATCCGTATTCGCCATCTGCAAGTCTATGACCGTCTAAGCCCATATTAACAGGGCTATTGGCATTTCTTGCTGCAACATAGGATCCTGGTATATAATAGTCGTCTTTGACAATGCTGACAAAGGTGTTGTAGGCTTTCTTGTCCCATACATTGGTGCCACTGTTCATCAAGTTTTCAACCTGCTGCTGGTTAAGGGCGTAACGACGAGGTTCGGAAGAGTTATGAGATAAGGTAACTAATTCATAGTCTCCTGTATCGGTCATGGTAATATGTGCCTGCATGCCATTGGCATTGAGCGTATCTTGCAAGCGAGGTGATATATCGGTCATCCGATAATCCGCATTCTTTCTTAATGTTGCCATAGTCTATTGGTTTGGATGGTTTTGTTATTACTTCTTTTTATATAGCATGACGCAGGTATGACGATTGGCGGTGTACGGCTTGTAGTAGCTGTTCCCTCCTTTGATAGATGCTGTCATTTTATCTCTAGGCACACCTGCTTTTAGTAACAGTTTGGCTATATATCGACAGCGTTTGATGGAAAGGGTACGATTATGCTTACTTGTTCCTGTCTTGCTGTCGGCTGAACCTACAATACGAACATCTAAATCGTATTCCTTTACAGCTGCAGCTATCTCTCTTATATTGATAAATTGTTGCTTATCGATGAGTTCTGTAGAATTGCGCTTAAAAAAGAAGAGGATAGGTGCGTCAAACTTTGCGATATTGTCATCATCAATTCTGTTGGTGCCATCTTTTCCTTCACCGTTAGCAATTCTTTCCTGAAGAGAGCGGAGTCCGTTATAGCTGTTACGTGGATAGGAAGGAATATTGATAGCTGTAGGATGAGTTATAATCTCCTCGTTAGCTATTGTTGAATGTATTTGTTCCTTTCTATGCCATCCTAAGTGTCCGATACCAACTGTTATACCGATAGAACCTGACAATAGATTGTCTGCAAAATATTTTTTATTGCCATAACCATCAAAATTGCCATGAGTTGTTGTTCCTCCGAGAGTGGCAGATAAAGCAATACGTTCATTAAGGTTATAACTACCTGTAATACCATAAGAAAAGGCAAAGGATGAACGTTTGAGGTTATTATGCTTTATAAGACCGACACCGAGGTATGGACTTATATTCCATTTTGCAGGAGTGTCAAAAGAGGGACGGAAGAGAGAGGATACATTGAAAAGTGCATCGATATGGTAACTCCCAAAAGATTGGGGTGTTTTCTGTGAATCAATAAACTTAAAACCTTGATAGACAAGACGAGTTCCAAAATAAGGAGAGTGCCATTTGCCTAGAGAAAAGTCAAAACCTAATTTGGTTCTGCCGCTGAAATCGGTATGGGTGACTGGAGATCCTAAGAAGGAGAGGAAACCTGTCTGTGCGGAAACAAACCAATTGTCTGTAAGACCTGATAGCTGGTAGCGTGGTTCTTCTATTGTTGGCACTACAGACTCTTCGGGATTATCAATGTGACTGATGGGATTGTCATACATTGATTTCACATACATGTTTTCTTCTGTGCCATATACGACCTGGGCATAGAGGGAATGGCTTATGACAGCGTAAGCTGATAATAATAAGATCTTTTTCTTCATTTGATTTTATACTTTATTTTCAATTATTCTATATCATAATTTTTGGGCTGCTGCATCATAGAGGTAGAGTTTATACTTAAAAATGATGCTTTCACACTTCTGAACATAGTCTCGTGCAGTAGCATAGCCTGCTGATTTAATAGAGACAAGCCAGTTGTGAAAATCGGTGGAGCTGTAACGCCAGCATTGCTTGTAACGATCGCTCATCAGCAGCATGGAATGGTATTCCATACTGGCTTCAGGGGAGGCAAAGTTGCAGAACTTCTCACCTTTCAGATCATCGTCATGGACGCTATAAGGAAGCCCACTATTAAGCCAACTCCTGTTAGCTTTAATACCGAAATAGTTAAAGCCTGCTTGGGCTAGCGTGCTGCTTCCCCAGTGACTTTCTAATGCCATTTGAGAGAGGATAACGGAAGCTGGGATGCCATACTTCTTCTGCTGGCGCATGGCTGCATGGGCATACTTCTTAAAGAAATCATTAGGGGAAAGGAGAGTGTTCTCGTTGACATGGAGGGCAGCGATACATTCTAACTTTACATCCCTTATATAGGTAAGGAGATTGTAAGGGTCCTCGAGTCTTCCTCGTAATCTGCTGGTGATATGGAGGTGTGCTCCAGTGGAACGACCTGTATTACCACTAACGCCAACTGGATCACCTGCAAATATCTTATCGCCTTTTCTTACCCATATCTGTGATAAATGGCAATAGCTGATAGTGTAATCGCCATGCTGCATGATGATATAGTTGCCTGATGTAGGATCACTGCCGGTGTTAAGGACGCTGCCGTCAAACATGGCAAGACATTTCTCATAATGTGCCTTTAAGTCAAGACCACAGTGATCTTTTGTCTTACCTGTTATAGGGTCTCTACGTCGTCCGAAGGATGAGTTGACTTTGATGTTACGAAGCGGAAAACTTACACTAAGATATTTGTCTATCCAATAATCTTGTAAGTTATCATTATCCGACTTCTTTTGTGCATAACATAGAAGGGTGCTTGAACTTAAAATAAGCAGAGAGATGTATCTCAAAATTGTTATCATATTCTTCTTTGTTTATACTGCAAAAATAGAATAAACCTATTTAATAAGGCGTGTGAAAAAAAAGGAAGTCTTATATTAACATTTCCAAAACGTAAAACCCCCTAAATCCGTGGAAAAAGATTTTGAAAATGTTAATATAAAAGGTTTATAATTTTTAGGGGGATTCTTTCAAAGGAAGAAACTATCTTTGCAAAAACAAAAAACAGAAAAGATGAAGACGATTTTTGCAGAAAATGAGATACCCTATAAGAAGTTTGAAAGTATAGGGTTTTCACAGGAGATGGTGGATGACCTTCCTGAAGTGGTTATGAATAAACTGTTGAGTGGTAACTGGACTCCAATATTACCTATTCGGGTTGATTTAGGAGATGGGGTTAAAAGAACGATCCAGGCTCGCTTAAAATTAGAAAGAAGAGCAGAAGTGGTGGATATACTTATTGCTCCAAGAAGCGAAATGGCGGACTTGGAGGATTTCACGCCTGATGAACAGAATACATTGCGTAGTGGTAAAGTTATCATTACAAAGATGCCTGGAAAGGAACAGTGCTTTGTGCAGCTCGATGATAAGACGAACAGGGTTTTGTATATTCCTGTTTCGCTGATGGAGGATAACCTGGCCACTCTGCAGAGCGAACTCGAACTCTCTAATGAACAGGTGGCACAGATGTGTACCGGCAATGTACTATCGGTAGATAAGCAGGAGGGAACATTCACTTTTGGACTGGATTTTCTTGCGGATGGTGGAATCAAGGTAGTAAGCGGAGATAGAGAACAATACGATAATGCTGCTTCACAGGAATTACCAACATTTAATTTCGGTATATATGGATGCTGGGTAAAAGATGATGATAATTCTTTCAAAGACTACATTTCTGAAGATGATTACACCGAGGAAATGCAGCGTGACTTTTACCATCTAGGCGATGAGAATGTGCAGAAGGAAGAACAGAGACGGAGAGGTATACATAGATAATAACCCTAAATACTAAAATGATATGGCTGAATTAAAGAAAGAACTGATAGTTAAACTCGATCATGAGGAGATAACTAACATAGAGTGTATTAAAATGCACGGACAGGAGATGGTGGACACCTATAAAGAGTGGTGTGAAGTCATTGGCTTTGACGAGGGCAATGAAGAAGGGGCAGAGCAGTTCATCAATGAATGGAGGTATGGTGATGATTCTGATGAAATGCCACAAGAGGTGTGGAATCTTCTACAAAAGGAAGGACAGAAGCAACAAAAGGAGCAGGAGAAAGAATTTCTGTCCCAAAGTAGTAATGGTAATCAAGATAAAGATGCCTATATTTCTGCAATGGAGGTATATGACGAGTGGAAAAAAGATCAGAATAGACTGAAGGCTTTAGGAAGCTCTGAAAATGCCATAAAAGTAACACTGTGGCGATATCAAAATCCTATGGGGTCGAAGAAAGCATGTAAGGATGAACTCGGTATTACTAGAAATAACGCCAAGAGATGGTGGAATGTACGTCTCTTTATTGATGGTGCTATTGCTGGAGGCGGACATGTACATTTCCCATTAGGACTTAATTATGATGTGGTTAAAGAAACTATTCTTGAAGCAATACAAAAAGCGCAAGAAGATAAATAATCGTGACACAAATGATGGCAGTTTAGTGTTTTTTACAACATGTAGTTGTTTTTATAGAAGGCGGTCTGCGTGATGCTGGCCGCCTTCTCTCTGTTGTATGGGGCTTCTCGCCCCCTATACCCCTCGGTGTATTCCTGGTATAGATTATTAAGGTTTTGGGGGATATATCCCTTTATGATAAGGAAAGTTGTAAGATTTGACTGGAGGAGGTCTCTGATTGCTCTAATATACGTTTGGTATAGTTGGGGTTGTTTTCTAATCTTTCTCTCCATATCTTGGAATATTCAGGATTGGTAGCGTCAAAACGGCAACTCTGACTGATGATACCACTGCCTAAATGGGAAACGAGGTTCTCAAAGAGATAGGAGTCAAAGCAGAGCGTATCGAAGTCTATATCTCTGGTACTCTCTATCATGGCAACTGCTAAATCCCTATAATAATCGTCCCCATTCTCATACTTGTCTTTGGAGGCTATGTGAATGACTTTACTTGTGTGGTCATAGAGTGATAGTCCTGGCGTGCCATCATGCTTTAATTCAATCTTACTAAAGTCGTTTGCATCAAGGAACTGATAACCACTGGTTTTCTTTCTTTCCAAAGCTACCATGTTTAACTTTAGTGATTCATAAGCTCGACGCTGGTTAATAGGGAAGGTGGTTTGCGAAATATTATAAACTCTTTCTGTACCTGCCTCTTTGAGAATATATAGACTTTCTGCTTCTTCAGAAATGCCATAGCCTTTATCTAACAACTCGCCTTCTGTAATGAAGAAAGGTAACTCGAAGCCTTTCTCCTCCATCCATAGAGCTAACATAATGGCATTGGTGCCTGTATAAACTTTTCCTTCTGTATCTCTTGGGAGCATCATTAGCTTGGATACCCATGGGTTATCACCGTTATCAAGCTGCCTTTTGAGTTTCTTACTTAATAACATACCATAGACTCGATAGGCTTCTCTTCTTTGCATCTCTTCAGTATGCCATCTACCTGTAGGGGTTGGTTGGACCTGTATATAACCTTGGGGAATGGATATACTCTCTTCTTTGCTGGAAGGCTCTGCTTCTTCGCTTGAAGACATACTGCTATTTGAAGAACCTGTATTGCTTCTCTCTTGCTCGGTGATAAGTGGAGAGCTTGTTTCAAGGGGTGCAGCAGCCGGTTGTTCTACTTTTACTGCTGCCTTGTCTATAGGTTCTTTAAGACTTTCTTTATACACAGAAGATGCTTCTGCCTGTACAACGTTTGCAGATGGTACAGTCGCTTCTGAAGAGGGAGAAGGGGCTATCCCTAATCGTGTGAGAATACTCTGCCACAGTGTATCCAATGGTTGCTTTTCTGTTGTCTTGCAATAGACTGACAATCCTTCGTAGATAGTGTTAAGTTTAGTTTGTAATAGCTCCTTTACTATCTTATCTGTACTTTTGCTTTGGACTCTCTTATAATCATTGATTAAAGAGTTACAATATTCTACGATGCTCTTTAGCAACGTATCCTTATCAGAGGATGTTAAAGGGGTAGCTATGTTGCTTTCAGTGTTAGATGCAACGACTTCGTTTGAAGCATTTACAGCAACTCTGTTGATTTCCATACCGTCGATGCTGCATAGGCTTTTTTCTATAGATAAGAGCACGTACGCTCCATTTTCATTGACAGCATTACCGAAGATCCTTACCATAGATGCAAGGTCGTTGGTTACCGTACGCTCGTTTAAAGTCTTCTCTATATAATTCAAAGCATCGACAAAAAGATAGGATTCATCATTTTCAATGATATATGCCTGGACCTCTTGTGTATCCAAATTGAAATCTATACGTATCTTGTTATCATAGAGTGACCATGCTTTGGGATAATAGGTCTTACCACCAAGATTTACATAGATGGAGTTATTGACAGGGAACATACCTTGTAAATGGTTGGCACGCTTTATCATACCTATCAATGATAGATACTTCTTTTCAACTTCATCTCGTACTGTGGCTTCTTCATTCCATTTGTGGAGAGCTTCGTTACTAAGAACGGTGAAATTCTTTGTATCAATTAGTGTCTTTAGTTTTTTGTATGTGATACTATCTTCAGATGATGGGCGGTGACTGATTTTATCATAGAAAGAGACACATAAAGACAAAGGCTCTCTGTCTTTGTCTATAACTTCCTTAACTCTCATATAACGATTTTGATTATGAGATGTTTCATTGTCCTTTCTGTAGTCTATAAAAAGACTACCTACAAGGGTTCGGCAGGACCTGGCATCTATCATTCTTATATAGGCTTCAGATAATTCGTATCCTGCTAATTGTAGTTGATAAAGACGATCGGCTTGTTGATCTAAATCTTCGGCATAGGGTTTAGAATTTATCCAGGTACTTAGCAAGCCGTCTTGCCATTGAACGGCTGGGAAGAACTTGGAGTTGTGCTTGTCAGTATCATTACAACGTCCTTTCGCCCATAAACTCATCTCTAATGCCCATCGCTCTAATAGCGTATGCTGCTCTTGATTTATTGATAGGAAGGATAATTCTTCAACAGAGAAAAAATGGTTTTGAGGGAAAGGTTTCTTCTTTGTGTTGGCTACTTCTGTCTTTTCTGATGATTGCTCGACATTCTTTCCAAATATCTTACTCCATCCACTTAATAGGTGGTTGTGGAAGATATTTTTTTTATTATCACTTTGGCTCATACTTGTTATAGTTAAAAGAATTTATAAACACCAGCCTGCAAAGGTTTATCTTTGTATGGATAGTGCTTTGCAAAACTGGTGGTTCAAATACTTAAAAAATATGACACATCATTTTTGTGTTGTGCTTAGTTCCCATGGAACAATGCTGCTGGTACGGCACTCGATATTGACATTGCCTTGATAAATGTGGAAATGAAGCTCGCCTTTGACTTCTACGTAGGCATCGGGCTTGAAGAAGTCTTGCTTAACTGGGGTAGGTGCAAGAAAGCGAACCCATAGCCAGCCGACTTTCTCGCCATCTTTGTCTTGGGATATGCCGGAAAAGGTTTGGAACTGATGACCGTTTTTATTGGTGCGTTCAACGATTTCACCTTTGATCTTTCCTTTGAATTCCATAGAGCCTGTAAGAGCATCAGCTTCGGTGGACTTCACAATCTCTATCTCACCATCACTACGGAGGTTGTAATAAGTACGCTCGTCTATTTTCTTAATGTAGAGTGTACCGTTAACTTTCACTCTGCGACCAGTGGAATACTGTCCCATCGTATCTTTGTTGCCTGGGGCGGAAACAAAGACTTGTAGCTCAGCTCCTGAACCGTCGCTGCCTGCTATGGGAATGGTTATACTGAAGGAAATAAAGGGTGTTCCTTCTTTGCTTTGTTTCTCTACTGCGGAATTACTGATAGTACCGCATGCTGTGACATTACATTTAATCATATTTCCTATTTCTTTGTAGTTTTATACTCTACGTATCGTATTCTCTTGCTGCTTTTCAGGTAGCTCTGAATCGTAATTTAACGAGGCGGTTTGAGTAAGTCGGCCGACATCAACACTTTCTCTATCTCTTCTTAACGAAGCTGCCTCCTTGGTTTCTTCCTGTCCGTTCTTTTCTGTAAGAGCAAGGTCGTTACTCTCGTCTTGCTTTAACTCCTGGGCGAGGGTTAAGATGCTCATGAAGAGCGAGGATAGAAGGCCTGATATACCATTGTTTGCTTGGGCTGCTTCCTCACCATTCCTATTCATAAGGTATTGTAACCATCGGTTAGGATCATCGGAATTAGTGAGGTTAGATAGGAGTTGGGGATTGTCGATGGGCTGTCCTCCCATGCCTGGTTGCCCATTGTTATAAGCCATAAGGGAGGCATAACGAGCTACCATGTTCTGACCGCCTTTGTCTAAAGGAACTGGGAGGTTGCCTCTGAAAGAGAGTTCGGCAAGGTATTCGGCAGGGTCATAACGCTGAAGCTCACCTTTGCTATTATAGAATTTGGTCTCAAAATGCAAATGTGCTCCAGTGGAACGACCTGTATTGCCTGACATACCTAAAGGGGTTCCTGCATTGACAACGTCGCCAACATTAACTCCTATTTTGCTTAGGTGCATATAGGTACACTGTAAACGGCTGCCATCGGCACGGTTGTATTCAACGGTTATCATATTGCCTGCTGCACCATTATTAGGCTTAACGGCAATGACCTTTCCATTGTCTTCTGTACCATAGATGGGGAGATATTTACCTCCAGTGCTAATATCTACCCCTCCATGATGATGCCCCGGACGACTTTCGCCAAACTCTCCTGATACTCGTAACCCTTCTAAGTTGATAGGCATACACCATCTGCCTTGAAGAGGATTAAGGAGGATGGCTGGGGTGGCAGGACGTGCTGTGCCTGCTGGGCTGATGCCTTGGCCTCGCATATAGCCTATGGGAATACCTTTCTGATTGGCCGTCTGTATGGCTAGACGGTCAAACCTGTCTAATCCGTATTTACTGATAACACCTTCGATGCTGTCTACATAGTGGGGGGCGGTGGCATAACCGCCTGCCTTAATTCCTCGTATCCAACCTAAGTGATCTGTACTATCATTGACAGGACAACGTCGAAGATATCTTGATTGGAGGAGGGTGGCAGAATGGTCGTTAAGACTTTCCTCTACACTGTTATATGAACGGAATGCTTCATTGGGACGGTCATCGTCATGAAAACTAACTCTGCCTGTCCATGAAGAACCTCGCTTGATACCGAAGAAATTGTTGTCGTTTCTGGCGAGGTCGGAACTGCCCCAGGTACTCTCTACGGCCATCTGTGCAAGGATAACCGAAGAGGGTATACCATACTTGATTTGTTGCTCCATAGCATAAGGGGCGTATCGATTGATAAACTCTGATGGTGAAATTGCCATGTTGTTTGTCTATTTTTTTCTTTATCCTATTCCCATACCACGAGGTTTAACTGTTCTTGGAGTAGTTTCTTCTTGCTGAACGTCTTCCTCATTTGTGTCTTCAGATTGAGATAGCGTCTGCTCTTGGTTTGAAGAAACATTCTCCTGCTTTTCTTGTTTTATGGGATTCTCATTCTTTTCTTCTACTTTGAGAAAGGGTGCAAAGGTCACTGCTGCAACAGCTTTTTTATACTCTGCCATATCGTCGGCCAACCACATCTTATTCCATTGCTCTTTGCTTATAGGCTCTTTCATGAGCTTACCGTCAATAGTTGCCATGACATATTTCTTGTTAGGATCATCTCTGTCTTTGGTGATGGTAGGACGTTCTATCTTACTCATGTCGACAGCAGGGACTTTTGGCATGATAAGGTCCACTTTAATTTCAGGGTGCTTCTGTGCAACAGAATAGTATTTCTGTGCAAGAGCTTCGTGTATCTCTTTCTTTTGATCTGTGTTCCTTGCATCAAAGTAGGCTCTCTTATGAGCTTCGTTAGGATAGACTGCAAAAGAGGGTTCGTTATCTACTTTGAAGAAGAAGGCATATTGTCCCTTATCATCCTTGATAGGTGTAAAGAGTTTTATATTGGCAACTTTAGCTGCCTCTATCTGTGGCTTTACATCAATTTCCCTGTGTTGGCTAAACTCATATTGCTTTAGCTTATCCACAGAGACTTCTTTGCCTTTGTAATAGTCGTTGGTTTCATTTAAACCTAAACCACCACCTGCATTGTAGAACTTGACATCACTGATGCCTTCCTTGCCCAAAGCTATTTTAATGCGGTCTTTGCGGATTCCTGATATTTCTACATCATCGTCTAATGATGCTCCTTCAGGAAGAATAACATCGGCTGCACCTTTTGCCTTGTCTCTTACAATAACGATTTGCTTGGACTCTATATCGGGAATCTTGGCTAAATCGCTAGAAATCTTGTATTGCTTTGGACTGACAATAAGATCCTTTGGAGTGAGTTCCTTGCGGATATCTTCGTACTTGAAAATCTCTTGCTTTAGATGCTTGTCAATAGACTCTATTGCATTATTGACATCTTTTTCGATTAAACCGAGCATCTTAGGGTTCTCTCTAATCTCTCGCTGCAAATAGTTAACATTTTGCATGCTTTCTTTTGATAGAGTAGCTGGAAGGCCCTGACGTGCCATGAGAACTCCTGCAGCTAGGTCTTGAACGAAACGTTCGTATTTAGCATCATCGACAGGGAGGAGGTTGTTACGTCCCATCCTGTCAAGACGATGCTCGCTACCTGTGGCAGCAACAACGGCACGGTAGATGTCATTGGCTTTCTGAAGAGCAGCTTGACGGCTATCGCCAGCATCCTTATCGCTCATCCCACTGACAATAATCTTATCTGCTTGCTTGTCGTAAGCGGCATCTTGAAGCACCATGACACGCTCATAGCCTATACCTGCAGATTTGGCTACTCTCTGTGCTGTCTGATTGGCATTTGAGATGACCTCCTTCTCGTTAGGAAGCTGTCTGATAAGTTCGGCACTATCAAGATTCTCGGCTACTACAACCCACTGCTTGGCTTCGACTAATTTGGGTAGATAGTCATTAATCCTGTCAAGTGGGAAACTTACTGACTTGACTTTTTGACCGTTTTCTTCGGTTTGACTGACTGGCAAGTTTAAGAGCTTTCCTGCTCTTGACGCATCTTTTCCATAAATCTGATATTTACTGTCAGTACGAGCAATGACCATAGAGGTAGGATGGTTGGATTTTAACTTCTCGGCAAACTTCATCATACTGCTTACGCCACGCTCGGAGAGTTGATCTATCTTGGCTCCTTTGTCTTTCAAAAGAGCTGTATAGTCTGCTTGCTTGCCTGCAGGCATAGTGGTTTGATCAATATTGAAGATACCGTACTCTTCCTTCGATTTGTGCTTGGTATAGAACTCCTTCTCTTCTGCAGGAAGTTTATCATAGTCTTCTCTACTGATGAGTTCTTTTGTGCCTACATGCTGATAGTCCCATTTAACCCAATTGAAAGCAAGAGATTCTTCGTTCTGCTTTACAGCCGTGCCAGCATCTTTAGCACTGTCATAGGTTGTATATACGTTTGAACGATAGCCATGCCTATCTGATTGCAGATTCATCATGATGTTGTTATAAGCCATGATGGGACGCTTCGCTCCAATAAACTCGGCATTGCTCTTGCCTGCCTTGTTCATCCAAATACCCTTGTTGCCTTTGGCAAGCTCTAAGGCACCAAGAAGAAGGGCAGCATGGAGGAGAAGTTTGGAACTCGGACCGCTATCTTTCTCTTGCTGTTTGTTCTCTTCTTCTCGACGCTTTTCTTCTTCGACTTCCCTACGACGTTCGTCTTCTGCCTTCTTCAGGGCAGCTTGCTTAGCTTGCTCGGCTTTCTGTTTCTTCTCTTCTATAGCGGCCTGTTGGGCATCAGCTATGACGGTTGCCTGCTTCTCGGCAACTTCCTTTGGTACATTTCCTTTTTTCATGATGTTTTTTGCTATGCTTGCTACATTGGTTTCGGGATTGCTGTCCTCGGAGAGAGAGATATCTTCATCGGTTTCTTTGCTTTCCTGGAAGGATTCGTTTGCCTCGATAATCTCTTTCACTTGTTCAGGGTGCAGCTCTTCCTCAATCTTGGGTGACGCTTCTACTGTGACTTGTTGACCTTTCACGCTATAATCTGCAGAAACTTTACCGGATTGCAATAGTTCTATGCCTCCCTTTGACCCATTGAGGGTGGGTTCCCCATAGTATTCTGTAGTAGCAATATGGTCCTTAAGAACAGCCACAGCATTCTTGGAAAGATCATGCTTGGAAATACCCATAGAGGAATCTAAAGCCCAAGCTGCAGCAAACGCTTCATCGGAGATAGAATGGTCTGATTTGCCTTGCATGACTTCGTTATAGTTGTCCCACTGCTTTCCGTCTATGGTAAATGACAGGTCTACTTCCTGATTCTCTTTTTGTAAAAGAATTGTTGAAAATACGTATGCAGCTACTATGTCGACATTTTTGCCTGTGGAGCTACCTTGCATATTGGAGTGCGACTCTTCCTTAGGAGAGACTTCCAACCATGCTTTTAAAGGTTCGGGGATGATATAAGTATCGAATATTCGGGGGTCATTCTCGATCTTTGCAGATAGCACATCAGACCCCCATTGGTCAATAGTGAGAGTTCCCTTTATGCGAGGTAGAATATTTTCCACTCCTTTTAAGAGTATGTTACCATACTCCTCTGCCGTGTCCTGATAGGTGAAATCACCTGTCTGACTTTTCTCTTTCTCATAGGCTTCCCATACTGGGATCTGGAGAGAGTCAGGGACAGAGACTTTCTTCTCTTGGTTGGCTCCTTGGTCTTGAACAACAGAAAGAGGCTTTAGCTGGCCTGAATAGATGGATTGAGGTATCATAACTTTATTTGCTGCTTCAGAAAACATAAAATCTTGACCATATACAGCTTTTATATTATTGCTGTACTCGGAAATAATTTGGCTTGCTTGGTTAATACGCATTGCTAACTGACGAGTTCTTTCATCATTCACAGCAGCTGGATACTGGGCGTTAATATTGCTGTATTGTGCTTGAAGATCTGAAAGAGTCTTGCGATTCTTATTGTCTTCGGACAAATCCTTGTCAAGTCTATCACGAGTAGACTCGTCTGTAGGGAAAAGATCGCTAATATGTTGCTCAAAATAATAAATTTTTGCCTTATCAACAGTAGTTGCAGGACCAAGCTCTGTATTATGATTCCCTTCAATTGAACTCTCTGTCATTTCAATTGATAACTTAGAAGGAAAATCTTTCTCGAAATCTTTTACAGTCTTTAGCTGCTCTGCTGTTAATCCGTATTCATTGCCGTCTTTGAGATAGGGAATTGACCATTCAGGCAAATTAAACTCACCATAGAAAACTTTCTCTATTAGAGGCTTATTGTCTAAGATATTACTAATGTCATCATCTTGTCTCTCTGATGAAGTTACAGTTGCTCCTGAAACTTCTTCTTGCGGAACTTCTGCATTGTTTATTTTAGAAGATTGTTGGGTATCTTCTCCAAGGTCTTCGGTAAGACCTTCTAAGTTACCTTCTTTCAATGGTGTCTGTCCTAAGGCAACACGCTGCTCGTCAATCTTCTCGATAATCATGTCTGATGCTTTGCCTACATCGGACATGATAGTGGTAATGCTTTCAGGATTACGTTTGAGATTTTCTAACCAACCTTTCAGGTAATTGGCATTGTTCTCTAATATCTTCTTATCAAAACCCATCGTACTTCCTACTAGAGCTGCTGTCATTTCGGCAATTAATTCTTCATGGGCATAACCGTCGGTACGCTTTGCTCCAAATTGCCTGTTAAGACGAGACTCATGACCTGTTGAGTGGGCCATCTCATGCAAGGCGGTGGAGTAATACTCCATACCGTCACGATAGACTTCTTCAGCAGTCTTGCCAATGTTGAACTGCTCTTTCATAGGCAGTACAATAAAATCCTGTGATGGTACATAAAAAGCTCTGCTGGATGGTTTGTTATAACGAATATCACAATGCCAAGCTTTCTCCTTGAACATTCTATCAAGAGCATCATTGATATACATGCCTTTGCTGTCCTTTACTTCTCCTTCAGGGGCTTTAAAGCGAGCAACGATGGCATCGTATTTCTTTTTATTGACCTCTGATAAGTTCGTCTGGTCAATATTGAAAACATGGTAAACTTTTGGATAGGGACGAACGGAAAACTTATCACGCTCTTCTTTTGACATGGCATTATAGTCTTCCTCGGATACTGTCTTGCCATTTTCATCCTTAATGGATAAGCCCCATTTGAAAATGGGGACAGACTTCTCACCTGCATTAACATGAAGGTTACGGTCTTTGGCTTGCTTAAAGGTCATATAGACAGGAGTGTTGTATCCTTTTTCTGATGTGTCTGCCATCAAGAAAAAAGAATTTCCTCCTGAATAGGTCCTACCAGTGATATTTTGTGGCAAACCTAATATGGTTCCTTTTACTCCTAACCAACCTTGCTTCCAATTCTTAGATTTGGCTTTGGTGATGATATTACTCATCATTTCTGCAAACTTCTGAAGATTGTCTGCAGATTTATTACTTCTTTCGTAAGAAGATGGACGTTTTTTGTTCTTTTTTCCAGGCATAATAATGGATTTTGATTGTTACAAAATAAGTAACTTAAATCCAAAAAAACATACTCAAAAAAATAAAACTCTTATATTAACGTTTTCAAAACCTTTTCAATAGGTTACAGAGGGTTTTATGTTAAAAATGTAGCTTTATTATTTTGTGAAAGAATAGATAAGATACTAAAAAAATCTTTCACAACTATCACTATCCTTGTTAGGGAAAAGCTATTCTATACAAGACTTATATTCTATATGTATATACATATAGGTGTATTGTTGTATATAGTGATATATTATATATCTCTATAAAGGAATACACCTATATACTTTGATTAAAACTTATCTATATTGTCCCCTATTGACAATAAATTTTTCAAGACCCTCCGAAATCAAATAGATTGCGGTTTCCTGAAAAATTTATCGATCAATTATTTGCCTTACTTTCCTTTTCACCAGTACTCTTACCTTGCACATAAAAGGTTCGAGATGACGGTTACACCGGAATAAAAAAAAGTTCGGGTCGAAGATCCAAAAAACCTAATAAGGTTGAGAATCAGGATGCCCGAAATTAATTATAAACCCTTTAGCACTCGATATTATGAACAAAAGATTTATTTTCGCTGTTTATGTTAACGGCAAAGTCTGCAAAGTCTATGATTGGTTTTGCGAGACGGATAGAGAAATGAAATTGCAAGCGTGTGCATTATGCGCTGGGGTACGTGCTTTCAAAAAGAGTGCTGGAATATTAGTATATAAACAGCAAGAGGAGGGGACTTTCCTTGTGTGTCATAGCGTAAATTTTAATAATAGCTGGTATATACATCAATATGCTTTCCCTCTTTCCGCAGTAGAGAATTTTCAGATGTTACCTGATATATTGAACGGTAAGGTTAATGAGAACAAAGAAATAATCAACAAATAAACAACAAGGAAGAATGGAAAAGAAACTTGTTTTTTTGGTTTATCAGACAGATGCTTGGCACACTGTCAAGACAAGGGAACTTGTTTACATTGGTGAGAATATGGAGGAGACTATTCGTAAGATGGTAGATTTTCTTTCATTAACCGAAGAGGATGCTAAGCAGCTTAGACAGTGGAGACAAACCTCATGCAACAATAGGGACTTTGAAGTTATGATTGAACGCCAGTTCGTGAATGACTTTACCGTTTAATTCAAAACAACAAAAGATTATGAAACAAGCAAATCCTAAGAAGCGAACGTATCGCTATTGTGTGAAATGCGGTCATGCAGTACAATATGAGAGGATTTTGGATTATCCTTTCTACTGCCCACATTGTGATGAAAATATGTATAACTTTGAAACATACAGAAGAAGATGAGCTACAAGGCAAAAGCAAGAGTAAAGGTTGTTACCGAAGCGGGAAAATGGTATTTGGCCGAGATTAAGGGACTCAAAGAGGGAGCTATTGTTGAGGGTATATACAACCCTCTGAACAGGGCATTCGACTTCTACTGGAACGGTGAGGGGGCAATGCTTTGGATTGGCGAGAATGGAGAATTGATAGACGAATAATCAGATAATTAAAAATAAGACACTATGAATATTTTTACAAATAATGTAGATTTCTACCCTACACCTGTAGAGGTAATAAATACAATGATGATGGGTGAGAACTTTATAGGTAAGACGATCCTTGAACCATCTGCAGGCAAGGGAAACATTGTAGACTGGCTTAAAGCAAATGGAGCTGGTAGCGTGATTGCATGTGAAAAGGACGAAAACCTAAAGAAACTGCTGACAGGCAAATGTGATATTATTGCAGATGACTTTCTTTCTGTTTCTTCTGAACAGATAAGTCATGTAGATTATATCGTAATGAATCCGCCTTTTTCTGAAGGAGCTAAGCATATCTTACATGCTTTTGAAATTGCACCTGCAGGATGTACAATTATTGCGTTGTGCAATAGTAGTAGTCTTAATAAAGGCTGGGAAAATAATGATACTAAAGAAAAGCTCATAGAAACAGTTAAGCTGTATGGATGTGAGGAATTTCTTGGCGACGTGTTTAGCTGTGCGGAAAGACAGACAAAGGTTAATGTTAGCATGGTAAAGCTCTACAAGGAGCGAGAGGGAGTTAATGAGTTCGACGCTTATATGTTCTCTAATGAGGCTGATATACTTGATGCAAACAAAACAGAAGGGTTAGTACGGTATAACGTTGTGCGTGATATGGTAAATCGCTATATCTCTGCTGTTCGCCTTTTTGATGAAACAATGGCTGCTGCCGAGAAGATTAATTCTATTGCTTGTTTTAATGGCGAAGAAAACCGCTTCCTGCCTGTAAAATTTGCAGTTGTAGATGGTTCAAATGCGGTGGTACATGTAAGTCATCAACAATATAAGAAAGCTTTGCAAAAGTATTATTGGAGGTTGATCTTTGATAAGCTCAACATGGAAAAATATGCTACACAGAAATTACGTGAGCAGATAAATAAATTCGTGGAACAGCAAACAAATGTGCCTTTCACCATGCACAATATCTACCAGGTGCTGAACATGGTTATGCAAACCACAACGCAACGAATGAATACAGCTCTATTAGAAGCGTTTGATATGATTTGCTCTTTCTCTTCTGAAAACTCTACTGCTGGAGAGACGTGGAAGACAAATGCTAACTATATGGTGAATAAGAAATTTATTGTGCCTGGTATGACTTCATACGATGCACAGTGGCCGACGGCCTTTGTAAAGCGTAGCTATTCGAGTCATGATACGATGATGCAAGACGTGATTAAGGCTCTTTGCTATATTACTGGAGAGAATTATGATGCTATACCTGATATAAGACAGTTCTTGTATGATAATGAAGTCCAATGGGGGACTTGGTTTAATTGGGCTTTCTTTAGAGTGAAGGGCTTTAAGAAAGGTACAATGCACTTTGAGTTCCTGGACGAGAAAGTATGGATGATGTTTAATCAAGCCGTAGCAGAACAAAGAGGGTGGGTGCTGCCAAAGAAGAGAAAGAAATAATTGCGTGTACAGGGAGGCTGTAAGAGCTTTGCATCCTCCCTAAAATAAAAACTTTGACGTATTTAATAAGATAAATATTTTGTAAATTGAAAATAAATTAATAACTTTGTAAGTAGATATTACTGAACTTAAATGATAGAAAGGAAATTATTATGTTTGAATTAGCAGTATGTGCCTGCATCTTTGGAGCAGGAATAAAGGCTGCACTTGGCGGTGGTAATAGCCGTAAGAGTGGCAGAAGAAATAGCAACTATAAGGATGCTATGGGGTGGTCACATGATCATCACCAGAAGTTATTCTAAAATAAATTATTAATCATGGGTACGCTTTCATTAGCGTACTCATTAACGTTTATAGGTTATGAAGAAGATAAGACTTTTCCTTGTAGCTATGATGATGTGTATGGTGACAAATGGAATGGCACAGGACAAAACCACACCTGACACAAAGAGAGCTTATTATATATACTCATGGATACAACTACGATGGGCAAATAAGGCTAATGGTGAGCCTTGTATTGTAATCCTAGAATCTTCAGGAAGAGGGAAAAAACAAAAACCCAGCATTATGAAAACAGAAGATGGTAGAAGTGTTATTTTCGAAACAATGATGGATGGTCTAAATTATTTGGAACAGAAGGGATGGGAATTAGTTTTTGAAGATCACGATTCATTTAGCAACTTATTAGTTCGAAGGAAAGTTACTAAAGATGAATTAGATAAAACAGTAAAGGAAAATACTTTCTTTGAAACTGTTGCGCCTAAATTACAACTTACCATACCTGAAAAGAATGCTCATATTGATTACGAATAATTCTCTTACTATTTCCTTGGAAATATGTTTGGTGTAAACCAGGCTATTCTGTGTTACACTTTTGCTATAGAGTAAAAATAATGTGTTTAATATAGTCTCAATTCAAATATTGGGTGGGGAAGAATTATTCTTCTCCACTTTTTTATTATAGTAAACCCCCACCGACGCAACTCTTCTACGCCAGCAGGGGTGCTAACAAGTATTGATAGTAAAGAATTTATTTCAATCCATAACTTCGCTGTTGCTCTTGTTCCTCCTGTGAAGCTAAAGTTCTGTCATAGCTATTAGCAGCTGAAGCTCTGTTTTCGTCATACTTTCTTAACACAGCATTTGCAAGCGTGTTCAAAGGTAGGGCTTTTTTTTCAAATGCGTCTACTGCTGTGTCAGAAATATTTATAACAACAGGTTGATTGTCGATATCTGCTATTAATGATCGCCCTTTCAATGCCACATTACTTAGACGTGGGTTGAGAGGCTCATCATCATATTGCTTATAGTTTTTCCTGGGAGCTGATGGCTGGGGCACTCCTAACATTTCATGACCTGCATTGTTTAGGAGATTCATGCCTCCAAAGCCAAGGAACATTAACTTTAACAGTGGGTTCTTACTAAATAAACCTGCTGCAATAGCTGCTAATGGTATAATATTGTTCCCTAATGTAAAGGACTCATTCCTACCTGTAAACATACCGATAAGCATATCAGGAAGCATAGCTATCACATAGCCTAAATTCTTTGTGATGTCACCAAAACCATTTAGTCCTGCATTATCTAAGTAAGGTCCCCATCCTGCTGTACTTGGTGCTACTGGAGTAACTTGCGGTACAGTAGGGGGTACATTCTGATATGGTACGGTATTGCTTTGAGCTGAAGAACTCATTGTGCTACTGACTATAGGCTGTTGCTTGGGAGGCTCTATCGAGGACGTTTTAATTATAGGCTGATGCTGGGTCGTATTTTGCTTATTGAAAGCGGCAGCCCTAGCTGCTTTTCTCTCTGCATTGGCTTGATCAATAAGAACAGCTGCCTTAGCGTAGTCTCCAGCACGCTGTGAGACCTGTGCAAGTGTCATATTCTTACCGTTTATATTATATACTCGTAAACCTTGCTCGGACATCTGTTTGGCCATAGAGAGAAACGAACTAGAGAAGGCACGGCACTGTTTCGATGTCTTATGTAACATCCATCCAGGAATAGTAGCTTGATCTTTATAAGGTAGGGCTTGACTGCTTAGCATGGTAGCTACAGACTTTAGGAGTTTCCTAGAATTGCCTCTTGCCTCTGTTAAAAGGTGGTTTGAATCCTTGTAAGTAACAGTATTACTGACATGAGGGCGCATAGGACCAACCTTTATCTTTTTACCTAAGCCATCATTGACATTTGAGATATACTCTGTACCATTCCTCTTATACCCAGCACCTTTCTTTTGATAGTTGTCTAGAGTGTCTTCATTGCCAAACACTGTTTTACTATAAGACTTTTTTGCCGTATCAATGCCAACCTTTGATGAAGCCCAATAGTTAACTCCTGAATCTATAGCAGCACTGGTAGCCAAGCCTTTGAAATAAGATGCCTTAGAAGCTACTTTTAAAGCTGATTGTTCTGTTAGCCAGGAACCAGCTTTTATGATACCTTTTCTTGCAAGGAGATTACCTACACCTTTGACGGCTCCCTTTACTGGAACAGCAGCTAAAGAACCCACTCCGTCAAAAGCTGGGGCATCTAACACAGCTCCAAAAACGAAAGCACTTGCTTTCTCTTTCTTCGATGGATTGTATAGCTTGTTACCTAAGTCATGTATTTCTTCCTCTGCTGGAGAAAGATCACGAGCACGCATAAATCGTTGTCCTAAGGTTATCATTAAAGAACTATTGGCTGTTTCCTTCAAAATGTACTCCATAGAGGATCTTGGCATATTTACACGAGCCAAGTGGAGTTTGACAAGTTCCATAAAGCGTATCTGTCCGTAGTGTACAGCTGGGTCTATGTATTTTTCTCCTTCAGCCTTACCTAATGATTCTGCAGCTTTAACATATCCTTTTGTGCCTAATTTTGCAATAAGGGATTCTCTATACCTATCAATGAGGTTACCCCAATCCTTTTGAAAATTCTTATTCGATACAATTTTATTGACCACACCATCTATGAAGTTATCGAGATTCTTCTTACTCCATTTCCCTGATGACTGGGCTGCAACATTTGCGGCCTGTACACGCAGCATGGGCTGCATGACGGAACCTGCACCGTAATAAGATGGTACATCTTCATTATAGGCTTTATTGAACTCCTCTTGCTGCTTGCGTTGGTAATAGTTGTAGTCTTTCGTAATAACAGGTGCACAATATCTGCTGAAGTATTGACCGAAGCAATACTCCAATTCTCCGAAATGTTGGTTCTTATTTGCCATAAAAGTAGATATTATATGCCTAATAACTGTTTACGTGCCTGCTCGATAGCCTTATGACAGACATTCATTTGTTTTGGATAGAAACGTGCGAGCCAATCGTCAAGTAAGATTTCGTCATTGATAAATTTGAGGGCTAACTGACGGTTTATCTCTATTGCCTTTTCCCCTTTGTCACGCCCATTGAACCACGCCTTAGTCCAGCAACGTGTACCTGGGGTATCAAAGTAGACGGAGGCTTCACGGCTGATGTCATAGCTATGTATATCTATTTCTAGATTTTCTAGAGGATCAACCATCATGCCGTTTGAGGCAGCTTCTTCAGAAAGTTTTTTTTTTGAGTCTCATCCCACGAAGAAGGATAGATGCCTTGACGCAACGCTAAAAAGCTAAGGAAGTCTTCAATAAGAATTTCCTGTATCTTTTCAACGAGCGGTGCACTTCGGTCAGACAGACCGAGTGGATTACTCAAATTGGGAATACTCTCATAGAAGTAATTCTTATCAGCTGCTTGTGAAAGGATATTACGCAGGGAAGATTCCATCTTCTTAGGCGGAGTATAGACCTTTGTGCGAAGTTCATTCATATAAGTAGGCAAATAGCGGAGCATTAAGGCTATAATCTCATCCTGACAGTTATCATACTTGGTTGTAATCTTTTTGCTACCTAATGTTTCATTGGTGGGCTGTTGAGAGATACCCATAGCTGCTAACTGCTGGATATTTGCCCATATCATAGCAAGAAAGTTTTCAGGGTTGAGTTCCTTACCATTAAAGCGTACTCCTAAGTGAAGGAAATCGCCTGCATGGGCTATCTCTTGTCCGGCTTTGACATTTGTACCATAAGGGCTATAAGCCTCTGACACGTGGCCGTAAGTAATCTCGTACTTTCCATAACGTGTGATAATATAATTCTCATGTACAGCGTCATGACCTGCACCGATGACCATACCGCTTGCTATAGCATAGAGGGGACGATCTTTAATGGCATAGTCTATACCTTTATGTTGGAATCTTTCTCCAGTCTTTGGATGTGTCTGCTCACCGAAAGGAAGAATAACACTTAATTCTTCCTTATCTTCAAGGGCAAAGGGCATCATAAAACCACTTGCCGACTCTAAGAGCATATCCTTATAATCTGTCATTTCCATAATTTATACTTGTTAGTTTAACTGAATGTTCTTACTAAATTCCACGTGAACGACGAACAGTTGGCCCTTCCTCGGTCGGCATTTCTAACTGTAGACGTGGTCGATCTTCTGACATGGTAGGGGCGGTGGCATAGCGCGGCATTTGCTGCAGGGGTTGGTTCTCTGCCTGGCGATGGTTGATATTACGCATGGTCATACCACCTAACATCAAACTGGCCATCTTACCTAACCAACCGAAAGGACCGAACATCATATAGGAAGACAGGGCTAGAGATGCTAAGTTCATCTTGGAGACATTGCCACCTGTAAGCTCATGGGAGATTTGATTCATACCATTCATCATAGTCCCTGTAATGCCTCCTTGTTGAACTTGCCCTCCTTGCATACCTTGTGGAGAACTTTCTCCCATCATCTGTGCCGTTGATGGGTATTGCGGAGTTGAAGGATCATAGTAACCACCTGTACCATTAGAAACCATTCCGTTACCAGTAAAGTAGCTTCCTATTTGTTCCTTTCCTGACTCATAGAGATTAGCACCTTCTCCTACAACAGAAGATACTCCGCCTTTAACGCCCTGATAGAGTCCTACTGCTTCACCTTCGATAGCACCCATCTGATTGCTTAACTTATCATAACTACCTTCTCCAAAGAGAACATCTGTTAGGTTGCTCATCATACCGACTTCTTGTCCTTGCTTATCGACTTTCTTGCCCAGTGTAGTCTCACCTAAAACACCAATAAGACCCTTTTTAGTTGCTTCATCACCACCCATGGCTTTCATCAAATCAGGAAGAAGGGTACGACCTGATATTTGATGATAAGCAACAGATGAGAGGATGAAACTGGCTACAGGGTGTTTAGCTGTGTACTTTGCATATTGCCCTGCCCAGCCGGCTGTCTTATTGATGATCTTACCACCTTCTGAATAACCGACCTTTGCAGCTCGCTTCAGTGCCTCCCTATTGAGAATAGCTGTTCTCTTGGCAGTCTCTTCAGCAATCTTCTCTCCTGTCTTAATGCCATGAACAACCGTCTCTCCTGCTGATTTGGAACCATGAAGAGCTACTTTTTCAGCATTTAAGGTGACTCTGCTTCCAATATGCTCCGCTGTCTTAAAACCTGTCTTAAACTTAGGAAGGGTCTTTTCCCAAGCCTTAAAACCGGATTCTACCTTAACAGTTTTCTCACCCATAGACTCAATCCATTTGGCATAATTAGCCTTGGAAGCATATCGCCCTTCCTTCATGGCAGCATTAGCCAATGCCCTGCCGACGGACTTCTCTGCATTTTCAACAGAATTTTCTGCTACTTTTACGCCAACCTTTGCAAGAGGCTTCTCTGCAGCTTTGGCAGCTGCTTTACCGAGTTCTGTTAACCATCCCATAAGCGTGGATATTTTTAGTTACCATAATTTATTTGAATAATAGCACGTGCCTTGTGCTTCTCTGTCTTTGGTGTCTCTATGATGCCACCATTAGCTGCAGAGCAAAGCCATGCCTGCTTTCCATTGTTGCCAGCAACTTCCGTAGATGTCCAATACCAACAATCACCATCTAAAGCTATAGGCGTGCCTCCTAACTGCTCAATGATGGGATTTAATACTTTTGCTGAAGCGATGAGTAAACGCTGCTCTGCAACGCTGGGTAGGTAATCACTCTGCCCTCCTCCATGAAAATAAAAGAGTTGCATAGCAAGGGGACTACCTTTCTTAGCTTCTGTAAGGTAGCTATTTTGCATAGCTCGTGTATTGGCAGCACCATCAAAAGCCGTAAGGCTTCCACTTGTGCCATTAGATAAGCCGAGTGAGTCACAGAACGCATTATTGATTTCCTCTAACATAACAGCCATAAGAGGATGCTCTTTTGTCTGCTCTGCAAAGACAACACCAATACCTTTTTGTTTGCTTTGACGGAAATAGTCTTCAGGTCGCATACAACTATGGTCTTCACATAAGACATAGCCTACATGAATCGTATTGTCTTTTGGCTCATATTCATCACATGAGCTAAAGCCAACGAGCATTGTGGCCATTATAACTAAACACCAGTTATAATACTGCTTTCTACTGTGTGAACGCTGGTGATGAACTTTGTAGGCTATACTTATAATCCTACGAATAAGTTTCAACACACGTAAGATAGATATGCTCTTTCTTTTTGATTGTGTTACTTTAATCATATTGCTTAACTTAACTTTTCTAGAATATAATCTTGTAAGATATCATGCTCTGCTGTCTTTCGCTGATGGAGAATATGTATGTGGGGCATCATTCCTACTTGATGAAAGTGCGGAACCATCGCTACAATGCTATCTTCCTCTTTGCTGAAAAGCTCAACTACTGCAGAGAGCTGCTCAAAGGCATCAATATAGTTCTCTTAATTATAGTGGAATCTTTACGCCAAGGGTGGCTCCGGTACGGAAGAGGTCTTCGCCTCTTAACGATACATCTTCTTTAACCTGAAAGAATACACTCCATCCATTATAGAGATTGAACGTATGTTCATAGCCAAGTGTACCAACACCTACTGCCTGGTGTAAATCGCTACCTCCACTAACTCCTATTCTTAGGTTGCCGTGGTAGTTCTTACCTCGTACAACGCAAGGTTTATAGGCAAGTCCCACTGTCCACGTATTATAGCTCTTCCAAAAAGAGTTCTTTGTGACATAACCTGCTTCTGGATCTTTGTCATACTTGATATAGTAGCTAGCAAAGTACTCCATCGCATTATGATAGTTCATCTCATGCTCATAGGCTATCGTACCTTCTAATCCTTTCGGATAAGAGGCTCCTATATCTATCATAACATGATCGACATGAGTCTGTGCATCAGCTTGAAGAGTAGGATAACCGATGAAACAGAGTAAAAGGAGAAATGCTTTTGATATGATGGTTTTTATTCTAAAATGTTTCATAAGGCTTCCTTTCTATTGCTCTTTTAGTAACAGTGTATCGAAGGAATCAGCACTAAGCACATCTTCATAGTCTAACGTCAAAGAGATAGTGCGACCACTAATCTGCTTTTCGGACAGTTCTAAAGAAAGTACCTTATCATTAGGGAAGGTCATCTTCTTTAGGACTATCACATTACGATATCCATTGCGGAACCTAACAGAACGGTCAAGAATGAAAGCTGGCTTTAACTCAATGACCTGTACGTTAGTTGACTTTTCTTGCTTCTTATCTTCGAGCTTCACTCGGAGTTCGTCAATATCAAAAGGCAAATTGGTCCTATTCTCTATGGAGAAATCTATAAAAAAGTATTCTCCAACTACATAGATATTGTTCAAACGCATCGTCATCTTATCCTTTTTTGTCGATGTGCTACGATATTTAGCAGGAGAGTTCCATACTTTCATCGCATAAGCTGCCATATCTGTGGTAGACATACTGACCTCTGGATTATGGAAGGCATTGCGCTCGACAAGCTCAACTTCCTTATCCGTGACAGCCTCTTGCAGGCGGTGAGTATAGATGAGTGCATACTGTACTCTGTAACGCTCGGTAATAATGGTAACAATACCTAAAAGCTCACCATCACTGTGATTACCACTCTTGGGTTTGATACGGATAACATTGTTTAAGGGGTTATCACCAGCTACAGAATCGGTAGAGATGTCTACCAAACGGATAGGCTCGGAAGCAGTGATGATAGTAGAGACGTTTTCATTAACAGTAAGAGCTTCCATATCTGAATAGGTCTTCTGTGCATGTGCAGCCACTAACATAGTGGTGCACATGGTAAAGAGTGCGAAGAATCGCTGCTTAAAAGTTTTCATGTCTTTATTGTTTCTTGTTAGCATTTATTTACTTTGTTTCTTTTCTTGTCCACTTCCATCTATCAGATAGACGATGGTGCCGTATTTCAGTTTTACCCTGTTTCTACGAACAACCTTGTTTACGGCATTCATCACCTGTTGTGAGGCATTCTGTACTGCTTGATTTGCCCAGCCTTTGATACCTGTAGAGGAAGTGCTATTATTTACTATGTTTGTACCTCCTTGGGTAGCAGAACCTAGTATCTCTTTCGAGGTCTCCTTGAAAGTGGAGAGTGGAACATAAAGGCCTTCTTGGCCGTCAGTGTCATAGATAGACAAACTCACTCGAATAATATCATCGTGATAGAAGATACTTTGTACATTTCCTTTTACTCGCTGCTGCCCGAAGCCTGATACCTGTGCATAGAGGTAGGTGCCTTTCTTAATAGTAAGATCCCCAATCTCTACATCATCGAGTAGACGCAGACGTACACGGCTGCCTTCTTGTGCCTTGACGTTTTCATCAATGATGGCCTTAATAAGCTTAGACTCTTCAGCTGAAGAAGAGGTAATTGTGTTGAAGTATTCGGAAGCGGTCTTTACTTTCTTAACGACCTTTTCAACTTCTCCTTCTGTCTGACTACTTTCTGTTGACTCATTATTTGAAGGTGTAGAGCCGTTTGTATGGTTACTGTCGCTTCCATAGTTATTAGCACTACTATTGCCAGTGCCTAATCCTGCAGTGGGTAGTCCATCTTCGCTCTCATAACCATTATAAGAACCATTGCCATTATAGTCAGCGTTTCGGGAAGATGAGTTGCCTTCCCTAAAGCCTTGGAGGTCTTTATTAATCTGCTCTAATTGACGCTGTCGTCTACGATCCTCATATTTTTCTATCTCGGAATCAGAGACAGGGGCAACGAAGTTGTCACTTGATGCTCGACGTGATCCACCACCTTGACGAACACGCTGCTGCATACTACGGAGCTTGCGCTCTTCTTCCATCTGTGCCTGCTGTTGCTGCTGGCGGATTCGCTCGGCTTCTTGCTCACTATATTGCGACTGATAATCTTCTTTCTTATTGACAGAATCACGGTCGTCTTCTACATTGTCGACTCCTGATAGATCGTTAATCTGACCATACTCTCGCTCGGCATTATCTAACTTACCACCAAGAACACTATCGGTATTGGCTTCAGGAAGATCGGAATTGAGATAATCCGTAGTCTTTAGGCGTGGATCATTGTCAGAGACATCGGTCTGAACCATGTCTATGGCAAAGTAGCCTATGAACAAGACTATTGGATAGAGTATGGCTGGAAAGACATATTTCTTATCCCTAAAATTTATTTTCTTTACATCCATGTTATCTTCTATTGATGATGTGACGTTGACGTAATGCTGAATCGACTTGTTCTACAGCGGTAGAACGGTGCTTCTTGGAAGCGTTGTAACTGCGGACCATGCCAATGATGTTAAGCGCAAAGCAGCCTATAACAATACCAAAGACAAGGGCTAAGAAAGCCTTACGGTGGCCGTTGGCCCATATTTGTATCTTCATGGCAAGCCAGTTCATACCTGTCTTGTCGGCAAACTGCCTGCCTGCTTCTACTTCTCTTTCATAACGATCCTTATATTTTGGATCGTTCTTATCGGGCATTGGCTCGCCCATAATCATTTTCTTTATTCCCATAATTTTGCTTGCTTGATAAGTTAGTAATTGGCTTTCTGTGTCTCTGAAAGGTCTTTGTTGGCTATGGTGCGCCAGTTATAGATAAGGAAACCGTGAGGGTTGTTCTCGGTACGTGGCACACGACGGAGCTTACCTGCCGTAATAAGCTGACGCATGAGGATACTCGTGCGTCGCTCGATACGCTGACGACCATAGTAAGTGAAAGACATGTCTTTCTTATTTAATTTGATGGAGTCACAGAAGATGCTGCATATCGTACTTGTTCCAATGATGTTGTTATAAAAGCCGTTCTCCTTCAGGGTGTTGTACTGGGCCAGTCCTGATTCATCAATCAAGTACATCGCTTTCTTGATGGTGTAGTCGATATATTTATCATCAGGAGCCAAGGTGAAGAAGAGATTGTGGAACATCTCGATATGACTCTTTGCTTCTACATCAAAGGTTTCATCCATCGTAGTCTGCTTGACTAAGATAGGGACTGTGCCGTCAAGAACATAGATCTTCTTGTGGGCATCGGCTACCATACCTCTTGCCGCAAAGATACTACCTAGGCTGATGACGACACAGCCAATAAGGAAGAGACTGGAAACGATTAAGACGAGCTTTATCTTGTTTTCTAATTTCTTTAATACTGCCATAACTTTTCTACTTTAAAGAACTTTACCCATAACGGACATGGCACTTCCCTTAACGGAAGATGCTACGCCTTCACCGAAGTTTCTCGTTGAGAAAGCAGTGTCGCCTTCAGGAATCATCCAGGCTGCAAGATCAGGAACTAAGTTAAGACATCTTAATGCTACTACTGATGCTGCAAGGAGATAACCGCAGGTAAGGAAAGCACTTTGTACATAACCGTTGATAGTACCTTGTGAGGAGGTGATGGCGGTGAGGTTCTCAACCTGAATACTGATAACTATGTCAAATAGTAAGAGTACATAAAAGCCTACAAAATAGAGCATGGCTCCATAAAAATGAACCGTTAAGTAACGGATAAGCCACTTTGCCCAGGCTCCTTCCCACTTGGGCAGTACGGAGAAAGCCCATTGGATAGGACCAAAGATAGTGAGCATTCCTAGGAGTATCTGCTGGCAGAAGATGGTTGCCCACCAACCGACTCGATATAATACCAGTGCAAGGAACATCATGATCTTATCAAAGGCGATGACAAGGCCTGCAAAAGTAGACTTCTTTTCGGCTTTGGCAGCATCGGTTACACCTTTTACTGCTGTTTCGCTACCTGCTGTTTTTGTTATAATATCAACATTTTCTCCTTGACCTATGACTTTAGATGCAGCTTCAACTTCTGCAGCCTTCTCATACATATCATCACGCTTCTTGATTAGAGGCATGAGTTCATTGTATTTCTCACTGACCTGGGTTGCTTCAGCTTCATAGAGATCATGGGTATAGCTACCTATACAGTTTGGAATGTATGCCAACGCATCAAGGATGCTCGCATTGCTGCTGCCCATACCTGTCATGCTTGGGGGATACCAAAATATCATAACTAAAGCAATACCCATTACTTTGAGGATTTTGAAAACGTCAATAGGTTCGCCTTTGACCATCATCTTATAAGCTATATTGGCTCCTACAATGATGGAGAAGAGTGCGCCTAAAGCCATACTCATCTGCAAGATCCACCAAAATGGACCTTGGTTGCCAATAAAGTCAGGATTACATAGAAACTCGTTGGTCTGGAACACAACATTGTCTATGTCTTCCTCAAAGAGATCTACACCAATGGTTTGGGATAGATCAGAAATCGTACTGCTTAATCCTTGTACGCCTTCTGATAATCCGCCTTGGGCGGCTAAAAATAATGTACTGATTAACATAATTTCCTTTCGTTACTTGTTAGCATTAATATTTATTTTTACTTATTTCTTTTATTGTCCCTTTTTATCTATATCACCTGGCTTCGCTCTTTCAGGGGGCTTCTCGCCCCCTATACCCCTCGGTGTATTCCTGGTATAGATTATTAAGGAGGCATCTTACCAAGATGATTTTGTGGGGCTGAATTTGCTATTATTTTGTTTTACATCATTTTCTCTTTCCTCCTGAAGAAAAACCGTCTACTGCCATAGCTGCCTTCCAACGATTCATAGCATCAAAAGCAGTGGTGCGAATAGAAGTCAATCGCTGGGGTGGTTTGCTGTTCTTTTGCATATCCTTGGCTTTCTTGATACTGTTCCAAGTCAAAAGAAGTTGGGTGAGATGATAGTTCCTGCCTACAATATCTTTGTAGATGGCAAGGTACTCTCGTTTCTTCTTACCGGAATCTTGATAGGATTCTCGTGTGACCTTGATGGCTGTCTGTATACAGTTGTAGATATTCTTCCACTGACGATAGTCTTCTGATGTTCCACCATAGGGCATGATATTGTTGATGTTACTTTGGAAAATGGATAGCTTGCCTTCTATCTTGCTTTTCTCAACTGGCCATGCTGTATCGGTCAACGGCTGGCGGTCAATAATATTCATTGCCTCTACCTTGGCACGACGCATGGTTACAGAGTCAATGCTGTCCGCATAGACTTTCTCATCGGCAACTCGTGCTTTCATGTGAAGACGGAACAGCTGCTTGTTCTCTACATTGGCAGTGCGCTGATATTTCTTGTGCAAAGCGTTATAGTAAAAACGTGGAGTGAGTGCCCCTGCACCAGTCTCCATAGTGGTGAACTGCTGCATGATATACTCCTCGTGATTCTTGGTCACCTGTACATAACCCTGACTGAATACTGAAAGGGTTATGCTAAGCAATATGGATAGTATGTATATTCTCTTTCTCGGCATAATAGTTTTTTTTAATTATAACGTCTTCCTCCAATAAGACCACCACCGCCTAAAGGCTCATGGTAGTATGATTTGTGTTGCTCTAAACACTGAAAGGCTTCCATTGAGTTGCCTAACCAGCGTCCAAGGGCATCATTAGCAATGTCTTTAATACTACGTGCAAGGTAATAGTCTTTTTTCCAAAAGCCCATCCTGACTGTCATATATGCCCATAGCTCCATATAAGCGTTTCTAATGGAGGCTTCTATACCGTCCATACAGAGATTGATGTCATCCAAAATCAACATCATATCTGCAGTGGTACAATTCCTTTTACCTGTTATGACAGCTGCAAGCTCTACATAAGATTTCCATAAACGGTTTGCTTCATGGGATACTCCCTCTACAGCTCGTTGACTGGTATAGAGAATGGTAGTGTCACTCGTCCACACGGCTCCATGAAGTAGAATCTCTTTTGTATAGGTGTCAAGGAGCTTATAGTAGGAGGTGAGATTTCTCTTACAGTTTTGGAAACTGTTATAGGTGTGAAAGCCTGTTGCAGTGGCATTCAAAATGAGGTCTATCTTCTCAAAGCATTTTCTGTATTTGTCTAACCGTTTAGCTACTGCTTCATGATCCTCCATTGTCTTCATGCTCTTCTTGTGATACGCTCGTACACCTTCCTCGGCAAGCACACGTAACTCTAATACTGCCTTAATGGTCTTATGATTATAAATCATGGCTTCTAATGAAACTGGATCAGTAGGCATACTGGAATTGGATGCACTCACTTCTCTTGGAAGGCCAAGACAAAGACAGGTGAGTAATATGTATAAGCATTTGTTCATATATGCTATGCTTTTTATCTGTTAGTTTTCCTTTTTGGGTTTCTCTGCTGGGGAAGCTGAAGTCTTCTTGGCTTCGTCGCTGGCTTCTTGCCAACGTCCTAGAGCATATTCGGCTATTGTGCCTCGTGACTTCCTTGTGATGGGCTTCAGATAATTATTGGTAAGAAAGTCTTTGACTCTTTGACGGTCATTCATGACCTTCTCGATGAGTACTAACTGGGAGTAGATATTGCTAAGCTGGTATTCAACTTCTCGTGCCACATCTAAACGGTCGCTAGCCCATAAAAGATGTATTGCATCGGGGTCGTCTTCTTCTGCTACATCCCTACCATAGTTGTACTTGACGCTGATAGCACAGTCAGGGAGGTCTTTCATCAACTCCTTTTGACGCTCATTGACTTTGTCTGCTCGCTCTTTCTCTGATAAGCTCATATCAAGATTCATCGTCTCAATAACATTCTCGGATGAGTAGGCTGCAGAGAGCTTATAATCAACACTCAAAATGGCACGGTGGATACGGATACCTATGAGGTACTGTGGCTTCTTTTGTAGTGTCAGTACTGCCGTGTAGGTCAAATTGGCTTTCATCTGTGAACTGTAGGCATGACGGACAAAAGTGTATTGATTCTCACCATTGACCCACTCGCCAGCATCTTGCCAAGATAATTGAAAGAGACTTTCTAATTCTCTCATATTGGAATTTATTCTGTAAGAACCGCCTGTGTCCTCACTTAAATCCTTATAGTACTCTGCTATAGCATCTTCTATCTGTGCTAAATCGTTTTGTACCTGTGACAGCTGGCTTTTGAGTGTTCCCTGCTCCGCATTGAGATTATCGTATTGCGCACGAAGCTCACTGACTTTCTTATCGTTGTGAGCCATCTTGGCTTGGTTGATCTGTGTTATTAAGCTGTTTAGCTTATTATCATTGGCTTTTATCTGCTTTTGAAGATTTTCGATATCTGCTTCATAGCCTTTCTTCTTATCTTGCAGCTCTTTAGAGTCATTGGAACTTAACTGGGTATAGTCTAAAGCGAAGTTCTTTGACTTGGGGTCTTCTAAGGACTTGCCTTGCTTGCCGTTTTCTTTCCAGTTGAATGAGCCTTCTGCTACATTGGCTCCATCGTCGCACTTTGAAAGGAAAGTCACGGAATTACAGCCTTTCATCTTGTTCTCGTCAGCCATAGTGTAGAACTTCTTGTCGCCAAAGCCTAACTTATAGGTTACACGCTCGGAAGATGGCTTGTCTTGCTCTAAGCTGTTGTAATATCTTAGTTGACTCTCCATACGATTTCTGAATGTCTCTTCGTCCATAGACTGGGAATCGAAAAACTCCTCATACACTTCGTGCTTGATACTCCAAGAGTCTACAACTTTGATAGCATAGGCATAGAAACAATGACGTTTATAATGAGTTCTTCCCAATCCATGCTGATAAGATTCTCTACGGTTTTCATGCTGCAACACATATGTGATGGTGGCATGGTGTTCAGGATGTTCCTTGTTGTACTTATCGACCTTTGCCTGATTCCATCCTGCAAGACGTTCGGATTCTGTCTTAGCGGATGCCATCTCTGAAGAGGTTAAGACATGACAATACTCATTATCACGTGGACTAATAAAACGCAACCACCCATTCCATTTGTCATTCTGACCGCCTTCGGCCTTGGGCTTGTAGTCACAAAGAACCTTACTGCCACTATCATCAGAATAGATGTACCAACGTTGCTTATAGTACTGTCCCTGCAGTTCCTTGATATAGTTACTGATATAGCCTGTGATACTGTAATTGTCTATCTGAAAGAGTCGTCCTACTGCTGCTGCATCATCGCCTTGTAGTACGCTCATCAAGATATTTTTTACATTTCCTGCATTTCGTATATTTTCATATTTGTTGCGGAAATTCTGATATAGCTGGTAAATCTCTTCAGGTGATGATTTGAATATACGACCAAGGGCAGAAAAGTCTTTCATATTGCTGTCGACGGCTCCTTTGCCTGCTGAAGCAAGGACTGCTCCGATTTGGTTAATATCACTCTTAATACCTTCCTTGGCTGCTTTTATATCAAAGTCACCAACCTTCTCTAAGAGTTCCTTCCAGTTTACATCTGCAAGCTGGGATAAATCAAAGATTTTTTGCAGCTTTTCATTGATAACTAAGAAAGTTACATCTTTGAAGGATAGTTTTCCATTAGTAACAACTAACTCGAACTGCTTGCATAACTGCTCAACATTATTGGTAGTTTTATAGAGGTATGGACCCCAATAAAGGGCATTGTCGGGTTGCTTAACCATTTTGGCAGCAACAACAATGAGCTTTGGCATAATACCATCTTTAACCAAGAAGAGGATGCGCTGATAGTAATAGTTCTCGTCTGTACCGAAAATACCTGCATCACGCATGGCATTGCGGTCTTGACGCTTGGAATAATATATTCCAACTGTAGATAAACTTGCCTTGGTATAATGGCCAAGGATAGAATCTATATCAGCTCGTGTTCTGCGTTCTGTTTCTGACTCTACAACATAGGCTGCACCCATAGCTGCAACGGTCTTTGCATCAAAATTAACAGCATGGTAAGACTGTGCTGACAACTTGGTCATCACAATCATCATGAAGAATATAGCTATGAAACGACGCATATCTGATTTTTTATTTGTCTAATACTTTTCTTTCTTTTAATACTTTCCTGGCAAACTCTAAGGAGCTCTTGATACGTGAACGTTTCCAGTCTCTTACAAAAGCTTCGATGGCTTGCTGGTGATCACAACGCAAAATCTTCTTATAGAGCTTCAAGGCGAGTTTCTCGACTTTCTCGGTCGTATAGCTCATGTAACATTCAGGCGGTTCTTCAATGCCGTAGACATCGCCTTCTTGACCTCGCTTAATGAAGACTTCTTTAAAGGGTGAACGCCCCTCCTTGTTCTCTAAGCGATTGATGGTGAATATCTTCTTGCAGTCTATATCTGTCAGAGCCAAGGTTTTCTTAATGTTATCAAACTTGTCTTTGAACTTGCTTTGATCAAGCAGCATAAAGACACCTGAATTGTTAATGATGGCTTCCTTGACAATCTTGGACTCGGTGACATCTTGAATCTCCTGTGTGACAACACCAACCATTGCCCAGTGCTTACGAGCGGTCTTATAGAGGTATTGAATATAGGTAGCCATAACTGGGGTGGCAATGGCTTTCCATGCCTCTTCAATAACAAGACACTTACGTCCTTCCTTTAAGAGCATCTTTTGCGTAAATACGTCCATAATGATAAGGACGACAATAGGGAATAGAACTCGGTTATCTTTTATTTTGTCTATCTCAAAGACAATGAATTTCTCATTGAACAGAGAAGAGTCCATATCATTATTGAGGGTATTTTCCATCTCTCCCCCTTTGTAGAAGGGCTTTAAGATGGTGGCAAACTCATTAATAGCGAAGCTGACGTGGTCTTCTTTCAATATCTGTGGTATACGCTCGATAGCGAACTCATAATAGCTGTTGAAATTGAGTTCAGTTACACGCATCTTCTTACGCTGGCGTTCTATCTTATCTATCTTTCTATTGATATGCTGAAGATATTTACTCTCGATAACTTCGGGAGTGAGACGAAGAAGTTGGCTCTTGGCATTTTTCTTCTCACCTTCTGTAGCAGCATTGTCATCAATGACTGCTTGCAACTTATCGCGGAGGCGAAGATTACGCTCCTGACGTTTGTCTTGACTTACAGCAGACTCGGACTGTTCTGTGGTAGACTCATCTTCGCCATCGGTAATATCATCGATGTCTTCAGATACTCCATAACGTCTTTCTAACTCTTCTTCATACTCATCGTACTTACCGGTGCGTTTGTCTTCGAGTTCCATAATATGGCGCATATTCTCTCGCTGTGCTTCGGTAAATCCTTCAAAAGGATGAAAATACTCCTCGAAGTATTCTATCAATGTTTGATCTACTATGGTCTCCTCTAACTTTGTTGGCTCGTCTTTGCCCTTGAAGATAAGGAAGATAATGTTTCTTAGGAAGTCTTTCTTTGCTTGGAAGTTTTGTTCGTACTCTGTCTTCTCTATCTTGAAGGGGTTCATAGAAATAGGGTGTTCCTTAGAGTAGGTCACATATACACCCTCAAAGTAGCTACAGAGTCCTTCATAACTATCACCTGTATCTACAATTACAATATCAGTGTCCTGCTCGTAGTATTGACGCATAACGGTGTTCATAAAGAAAGACTTGCCACTTCCTGAAGGACCTAATACAAAGAAATTACTGTTGTCGGTGTATCTTACCTTACCTTCCTTTCCTGATACGTCGATAGGCATTGGAACGCCTTGCCTATCGGTATAATAACACTTTAAGTTCGTATCGTCTCCCTTTTGTTGACGTTCCTTATAAAGGAGACATAGAGCTGGCTCGGAGAGGGTTAAGAAACGGTCATAATCTATATTGAGTTCGAAGCAGTTACCTGGGAAACTGGCTACAAACAACTCTAACTGGTTATAGGCACGCTTAGATAGGTGCATACTATAGCGTGCTAATAGGTTCTCTAAACTATTGGTAACCTTCTGAAGATCTTTGTCGGCTGATGTCTTGACCATTAAATTATAATGGGCATAGACGAATTGCTTACCGTCACGTGCTACTTCATTTAAGACATTGTTAATGTCTTCAACGGCTATCTGATTGTTTGGATTGGGGATAGAGGCATGACGATTTTTCTTCTTTTCCAATTTCATAATCTCTCGCTTCTGATTAGGAAGAAAGATAACCTGATTGTAGACAATGGTGTCTACTTCAGGAAGTATGCTTAAATCGGAAAGAAGATCTTGGGGCATAACAGTGTTATTGACATTAATATCGGCATAGGGACGAAGAACACCTGGAAGACCAGGATCATCAACATCCAAAAGGCTGTAGATCTTCAGCTGCTCATCGCCCATGCCGATTTTCTCTGATTCTACCTTGAAGTCTGTCATAGAGACAACATCATTCTTGAAATCTATAGCAAAGAAACGCTCGGTAAACTCCTGACATTCGTCGCTGTTAAGGAAACGACAGTTGATGTTTTCACTACTTAAACGGTCGTAGACTTTCTGAACTTTAACTTGAAAGTCTCGCCATTTATCTGCATTATAGGATTTTAAGCCCCCAGTACGGCCACGTTGAGTGATGGTGAGGTAGGTAACGGAGTCTATATAGGGACGGCCATTGAAGAACTTGAAATAAGCATCTGAAAGGAAGTGCTTCTTTACATCAGCATCTTTGCTGGCGATGCTTGACATATTAAAGTTCTTACGGACGAAGATGTCTTGCTTATGAATAGCATAGCCTTCGCCTAATACTTGAAGGACAGAGGCTAGTAAATTTGTAAACTCATAATAGCCTTCGGTATCGGCTGAATATTTCCTTACTGGGTTATCCATCTTTAAGATGGCTGAATAATCGCCCTTCTTGGTATAGACAACGCCTATATCATTGACATCTTCGAAGCTGAAATAGATGTCTTCAAAAATTTTAGCTCGTTTGCTTCCTGTGCCAAAAGCTTTGACAGAAAAGAACATTCCTAAAAGGACGGAAGCAAAAACTAATATGACGATTATTGTAATCATGTATTTCTTTTATTTACTATCAAAACTGTTTTCTATCAATAATGCCGAGAACGACAAAAAATATAGATGCCTTTCGGACTTTTCTTTGAATGAAGCCCTTTGTGCTGTTTGACGAAGATGGCAACACCTCCTACAGAGAGGATAATGGTGAGTAAGACCAAGGCTATAATGAAGCCAAAGACAACGTAACCTATCAAGAAAGATAAGAGTCCTCCGCCAACAGTGCAAGATGCCCAAACAATGTATCTTCCTCGAAGACCCAGGAATTCAAGGGGCTTTTGAAGCCCCTTGAATACTGGGTAGTCGGGATAGTCATTCTTGACTTGCGACATTGTGTCATCGTTTAGAGACCGAAGAACAATGGTAATGCCTGTGCAGCTGCAATGAGGAAGATACAAGCACCGACGATCATCATAATCGACTTCTTGACATCCTGTTCCTCGTTGTTCATCTTGATATACACAGAGATGATACCGATAACGCCAATAATACCGGCAATAACATAGATGAGTTTGATTACAACTGGCAAGTACTTCTTGATAGACTCACTAGCTGAACTGATAGCCTTTACACCGGACTCCATACTCTGTGCTTCTACTGAAACTGTACAGATGACCAGCAGTAACATCACGGCTACAAAGCGTGGGTCCATGACTACTGTCTTGATTTTCTTACCTGCGGTTACGCAAAATTGCTTGGCACCGCTTACCATTGTTGACAAGTTTGTGTTCATTGTCGTAAAAATTAAATTAATTAATAAAGTTATGTAATAAAAGTATTACCAAAGTCGATCGGTGATTCCAAACTGGAAACCGAAGAAGGCTGGAAGGACTACAGTTGCAACCAACAGGAAGATACAGGCTCCTACTAAAATGAGTATGCTCTTCGTAAGACCCTCCTCACCAGTCTGCATCTTGATGTAGATGTTGGTTGCACTATATATGGATAATATTGCTGCAATGGAATAAAGGAGATATAATACTGCTGTACAACAGGTGAGTACATAGACAACCATATTATAAAGGCGTCCTGAATTACCACTATAGTCTGTTGTTCCGCAGTTTGCCATCATTGGCTGTGCTAAAAGCAGTAATGATGCCAGCAGTGTGTAGCTTCTATATTTCAAATTCTTCATGATTAAACCGATAGTAGTTGTTCTGCTTGCTCTTCTGTATCTCTTGCCTTTTCTAAGGCTTCCATAAATGTTTCTTGGAACTCATCTACATATACAGCACCTTGAATAGTAGGAGGAATAGTGTTAAGTTTTTCATTGATACCATCAACCTTTGCCTTGGATTGAGCTGCAATCTCGTCAATGTCTGCTCCAATAATATCTGTTGCTGAAAGAGATTCCTGCCCTGATGGAACAGATGAATCTTCCTCTTCAGCAGGAGGAGTGATATCTTGTTCTTTTTTTGTTTCTTCTTGCTGACTATCAGGATTGTCAATACTGAACTTACCATCTGCTTCCTCATTGACATTTATAGGAGTGGTGGCAGAAGATCCTGAAGTGTTTTCTACAGGGGTACCTGCATGAATAACTTCAACACTGTCTTTCTTTTCGCCTTTGGTGCCGAACAAATCAAGACAAATCATGACTACATAGTAAATGACAAAGATGAATGTCACTACAATTGCAAATATTCCGAATGATCCCATATTCTTTTATTTATTGGCTACAAAGTAAATGACTTCATTCCAAAAAAACACTATCAAAAAAATAAAAGTCTTATATTAACGTTTTCAAAATCTTTTAAGGGGTTTTCAGAAGATTTTATGTTAAAATTTGGGACTCATAATTTTTTATATTTTTAATTTCTCGGCTCTTTAATGGCTCTAAAGAGCAAAATCAACATACTTTTTTAGTTTCCAAAAAAATACTCGTCATATTCTTTTGCAAGTGTTTTTATATGCTTATATTCTCATATATACGTAAATATAGCTATACAAATATATTGTAATAAAGCTATATCATTTGAATAAGAATATTCCTATGCTCTATCTATACTTATAGAAGACTTTACTTTTACTTTTATCTATATTTTCATTTTGTCTCTGTTCTCGGCCACTCACTTCTCTTCTCCGTTTGTAGTCATCTATCGACTTTTAGATGCAAAGGTAGTACTAGCAGGAAACACGGCAAATACCAGTCCCTTATTGACAATAAATTTAGCAGAGATTACAGCTAAGACAGCTGAAGACATCAAGGAGCAGGTAGAGGAGATGATTTCTCGGCAGAACCAAGTGGTGAGTGGTCAAGAGGAAGCCGAAAAACTCTATGATAAAAATGGAGTGGAAGGGTACGTCTACCAAGAGGAAGCACGGAGTTTCACCATTTTAGGTGAAGTAGAGGGCGGATGGCAACCTACTTTCACTGTAGTTATTACCGCTTACTTCATTGATGCAGGAAGTGAGGATTATGTCTACTCGGTTAGGGTTACGGAAGATTGATAATTACATCATAAAGCTGGGCTAACGGCTATACGAGCAGGTTTATTATAGATATTAACTTCTTTACATTAAGAATATGGCAAATTGGGCAAGTACAAGTTATGCTATCGAGGGTAGCAAAAGCGATTTAGAGAAAGTGTTTAATGCGATTGATGCTTTCGTGAAAGGTAAGATGAAACCTGTTGCAGAAAACGCAGCTAATGAATGGGAGGGTAATGTCCTTGTAGCTTTAGGGGCAACAAAGGAGCAGGTGGAAGAGAGTTATCTCCGTGGCTTTATCGAAGAGTATGAGTTAGATGAAAAAGCTCTTCGCATCAATGCTGAAGAAGCTTGGGGAGCAACAGACTTTAGACACGTTTTGGGGAAACTTATGCCCGACCTCACCATATACTATATAGTCGAGGAAGCAGGATATGAGGTGTTCGCTACAAATGACACTGATGGGAAATACTATCCGGAGCGATACTTAGTTGATGCTTATGTAAAGGACGCAGATTACTATGAATTTTTTGAAACAGAAAAGCAAATGAAGAGTTTTGTTTCTTCTTTGCTTGAAAAAAAGGACTTCACCGAAGAGGATATTGAGGCATGGAACGAGGAACATGAAGATGATGACTCTTACATAAATGTTCATGAATTCAAATACGTCGCATAATGATAGGTAACGGAGAGGTTAACCACCTCTCCATAAACCAATAAGATATGATAAGAGAGAATATAATTAAATCTATTAATGAAACCTTAAAGGAATTACCTCATAAGGCTTATATATGGAAAAAAGATTTTCCACAAGTAATAACTATCGATGAAATTACATCAAAAGAAATTTTTATCGAAATTCACGCATTAAGATATCCATTAACAAAGAATGAAGGGCTTTTCTTTACTGTTCTCTTTGCGTTTTGCCCTTGGATAAATGAAAGAGGATGGAATAACGTGTCAACTAAGACATTAAACAAACTTCTCACATATGTACAAAGAAATAAGTAAAAGGTTAAGTCAGGGTTTCCCCTGACTTAACTGTTAAGAATACAACTTTTACCAAATTGACACTAATAACTACACTAAACTGCAAATATATACGTTGAATTCTTAATTTTTTATGTTATCAAACGTGACCTTATTATAAGGACTTTCTTGGTGATGTGGTGCATACCATCTTCTGTTAGTAGATGGCTAAGATATGCTGCAGAACAATCCAAATCCTCTTCAGTAAATCTTCTGAACAAGGCTGCAACACTGCCAAAGTAATAGTTCCTATGGTTGTAGAGGAAGTGAACGTGTATCACCTTTCTGTATTGCTTTTCTTTCATACTCTTTACCTATATAAAGACCAGGCATTTTATTGGCTCTTTTCTTTCCAAAGATAATTTCCAATAGCGTCTTTTTCCATATACTTATCTGTCGTAACCTCTATAGCAATTCCATTGCTTCTCCAATTTATAGCGGAAATCTTTACGTCAAAGTAGCCTGAAAGTAATCCTTCCATGGAAACTTCAATACCTTTATATTTTCCTAAACCGCAAAATACAATGTCTTCACAATCAGCCTTGATGAGATTATCTTCAAGGAAAGAACGTATATTTAAAGTGTCTCCAGGAGATGGCGTAGATGGGAATAACCACTCCCCATACCAATAATACACATCTCCTGCCCAGTAAAATACAATTGTCAACTTCATGTTTTATAAAAAAACTTCTGCATAATCATCTATATATTTAATATATAGAATAATTACTAACGAAATATAGTATTAATATTACCACGTACGCCTTTCTTTGGACGTATCTGACCATGCTGCTCTTCATATTTAGAAACAACCATATTTAATCCTAAAGTAATAAGCTCGTTGATTTGAACCCCTTCCTTTTCAGAGATAGCACGTATCTTATTCATAAGTGTCTTATCTAATGATGTGCAAATGCGCATCTTTCCATTTGTCTTCGAACGAACGCTTTTAGAACTATCCTTGTGCTCCTCTTGACTGTTGTTTCTATTTTCAGAAATAGTGGTAGAGTCTAATGACTCACTCACTGGAGAGACAGCTGAAGATGTTAGACCTTCTAACAGTTGTCCCATTGCATCATTATTAATCTTTTTGCTCATTTCCTGTTTCTTTTATTTATTTACCAGATGTCTTACTTAATAACTCTTCAACAAAGGAACGATAGTCTGCTGCACCATTGCTCTTTGGGTCGTATTCTACTATATTAACAGCTTCAAGTGGGGCTTCAGCTATCTTGATATTCTTACGTATCTTGGTCGTAAAGACACTATTACCTAACTTGGCTCGAAGACCTGCTTCTATCTGCTTACTTAAATTGGATTTCTCCCAGCGTGTAAGGAGAATTCCTGCTGTCTCTATCTTTGGATTGAGCTTCTGCTTTACCATCCTAATAAAGTCACTTATCATAGTTAAGCCTTGGAATGGTAGTACTTCAGCCAAGAGAGGGATAACAACAAGGTTAGAGGCGGTGAGAGCATTGAGAGTAAGAAGTCCTAATGATGGAGGACAATCTATCAGTATGTAGTCATAGTTTGTAACTTGTGACTGCAAAACATCAGAAAGAAGATGCTCCCTTGCCATTACTGAAGAAAGTTCAAGGTCTGCAGAGGCAAGACGTAATGAAGATGGAACAATGTCAAGATTTTCCGCTATCGGATAGACTGCCAAATTATAGGCTGCTCCTCTACAAGAGGCAGAGAGCGCATCATAGATGGTAGACTCTACTTCTTCATTCTTTAGTAAAGACGATGTAAGATTGCTCTGTGCATCCATATCTACTAATAACACTTTCTTACCTAAGCTGGCAAGAATGGAACCAACGCTTGCTGTTGTCGTGGTTTTGCCGACACCTCCCTTATGGTTGGCAAATGAAATGATTGTTGCTTGGTGTGTCATATCTTATAAATTTATTTTCCTAACTTGTCATGATACTGTAATAAAATAGATTTCAGTTTGTTGGTACTTTCCACTAACATCATGGCTATACTTTTCGCATCATATTCATCACGAAAATAATTGCCGATGTCAAAAAGGTAATCATCTATGCAACAACATGTGTCATAAGTTTTCTCTACCTTAAAATTTGCATTTACAAAATAGTAGGCACCATTATTTTCTGCTCTCCATCTTTCTAAGAAGACATTATAGTTTTTAGCATCCCAATACAGACGTTGTTCTTTCATCTTGTCGAACAAGATTTCTTTCTCCTCGTCAGTAGCAAGACGTATCTTAGACTGGTAAGGATCGTGTTTTTTTACAACAGGTATGGTTTTATTTCTTTTTATAATACCACCATGTTCATATACAACAAAGCAATCATATCTATCATATTTGTCTCTGTGTCCTGTACAGATTGCTGTTACAGTTTCGCCATAATTGGTATAAGGTACATGATATGTGCAAACAACAATATCTCCTCTTTTGGGGACATAGTCTGAATCTTTAAATTCCGTCTGAAAAATAACCTTACCATCTTCAACGACCGCCTTGCAACCTTCAGGGATATTAATGCTATCCCCTGACTTAAATTTTGTGCTCATACTCTAAAATTTATTAGTTTAATAGATTATTCATTGTTATATACGGATTTATGTATTGTTTTATTGCTATATATACGTATAGTTGTATATACGTCTATACGATTGCAAAGATACATAATATATTTCGTTTCGCAAAATTTTTATACCTAATTATTTATTCTCACGAGATTTTATATATTTATCTATAAGCTTGAAGATTTCACAAAGTATTCCAGCAAGGAGCAGCTTGCTGACTCTCTTGCAATTTCGTAGATATAGACGGAAACCCCTTGCAGAGGTTTTGTATGGCTTATCGAACATCAGCAAGAGCAATATGCAAGTGGCAACATAATAAAAACGTTTACCTGATTGCGATTGGTTGACTCCTGAAGAGGAAAGTTTTTTCTTTGGATTCATAAACGATCTATTTTGGGGGTTTAACATTTGGTTGTAGTGCTTCTATTCTCTTACGGAGTTCCTTTGCGAATACCATTTGAGCGTACATTATCTTATTAAAACCACTACGGTCTCCCCAAAAGTAATCTTCAACTTCGGAGAGAATTTCCAAGCATTCCCTTGTAGCCAATTCTTTGACACCTACGGTAGGGACTTTGTAAGTTTTAACAGACAACTTCCAAAGCTTTGATATAACCATCCATGTATCCTCTTAATTGGTTGTCGGATTTTCCCTGAATGGTTTTTGCATATTTTTTTAAGTGATGTGTGAAAATTGTTCTTTTCATATCTATTCTTTTGGTTATCTTATCTTTCGAATGTTAGTTCTATATTGCTATTGCCTTGGAAACAAGAGCTGCACAAAGCGACTCGCAGAGTACCCTGCTCATGTTAACTTCAACGGCATTGCCGATATACTTCTTCTGTTCGGCCTGTGTCCCTACGAGGATATAATTGTCAGGGAAACCCATGATGCGTTTCAGCTCATTTATATTCAACATGCGCATCTTGATGTCTATGATTCCGTACATGGCCATGAACTCCTTTATCTTGCAAGTCATTTCACTGTCCTTTTCAAAAATCCTTATACCGAGACCTTTTTCTGTGGAGATAAGGTAAGGGGGCATCTTATCCATCCGAGCAATCAAAGTGAAACACGGCTTATTGGTATCTCCACCTGCAGAGTTGAACTGTGGGTTCATCAAGAAGCAGTCAACTACTTTTTGCTTCGGTGTTGTCAATACTGCAGGGCAAGGTGCGTCAATGCTGGAAAGTTGACCACCAGCGGAGTATTCATTTGCCAAAAAACGACTTGAAACCAATCCCAGCCTGTCTTTTGTGGTAAGCGTAGGACATGGCGATTCAACAGAATGATTTCCTCCATTGCCATAGTAAGCAGTAACAAAGACATGGTGATCCTTAGTGGTGACAGTTCCGGCAGGAATGTCTATCGATTGGTTCTTAGAATACGGATCTCCACTGAATGCTTTGGACATGAAGCTGACATTGGCAAGCCCCTTTTGGCAAGGCTCGTCAATTCCAGGAACTGCGTATTTTCCTGTCTGGTTCATTGAATTATACTTAACAAGAAAGGTTTCCTTTCCACCAGCAACGAATTTGATTAGCCCTGCGTAAATTCGCTTCAAGGTTTTCTCGCATAGAGACTTCTTCCTGTCAAAGATGCTTTGGCCTGCATCATTCATATCAAGCACTTCACGAACTGGCTTCCATTTCTTATATATATGGAACATTCCATTGTCACCTTCCTTGGAGTAGGTCGGAACAGGAAAAGCTATTGGTAGACCAGTTCTTGCAAATTGGCCGAAGAATCTTTTTCGTGACGTATAAGCCCCGAAATCTGCAGCGTTCAGTAAACGCCAGTCATAACGGTAACCATAAGACATAATCCTATTGCACCATCTGACATAACTGCGCCCTTTCAATCTTGATATGGGATGCCCTTCTTCATCCATGTCTCCCCAACTCATGAACTCCTCTACATTCTCAATTTGAATATAATCAGGGTCGAGTTGCTCGATATAGCGGAAAAGATGTTCTGCAAGTGTCCGGCTATCAGCATCACGAGGCCGACCGCCTTTTGCTTTGGAGAAGTTGGTACATTCCAACGATGCCCAAAGTACGACCAGGGCATTTGGGTATTTTACACGCATCCGATTCAAGTGGATAGTCAACTCCGTTAGGTCAAGAGTGCGAATGTCTTCGGTAAAATGAAGGGTGTCCGGGTGGTTTGCTTGGTGTGATGCAATGGCATTTACGTCATGGTTTACACACGCAATTACTTTTGCACACGCCTGCCCATTAAGCTCTGCTTGTTCAACACCAGTAGTAGTTCCTCCTGCTCCACAAAACAAGTCTATGTATAAAAGTTTAATATTATTCATTTGTCTTTTTCTTAATACTGTTACTTAATAATCTCGTCTACAGACTCAAACTGTGGTTCCCCTAAGAGTTCCTGGCATACATTGATTATATCAAAAGCCATGTCATCAGCTTCTTTATTAGACTCGCTGCCAATCTTGTCTATCATTGACTTTTTGATGAATTTTAGTTCCTTATCACTAAACTCGTCATCAAATTTACCCTCAGTCCGTCGTGCTGTTATCTCAATAGTATAACCATCCTCTCGTTTGAATGACATTCTAAGTTTACCAGCATTCATTCTTTGACACTGGCTAACCATTGCATCTAATTGGTTTGACAAATCTTTATTTTCTTTCATATCAAATATCATTTATAGAGTATTATTTAATTTATCGTTTTTAATATTCATTTCTATTTTTTCTTATGTGATATTATTGCAACGTGGCAAGCTATGAAAAATATTTGCTATTTTATATTAATTTCTACCTTGCAACCTTTATTGCGAAGATATGTGGCGATATACTCATCATCATCAACATCTTTAAGTACGTCAAAAAGGTACTCTTTTACATACTTGGCAATAGCTTTAGAAGAAGCCAATTCTATATGCTGAGATATGAACTCACATTTCTCTGT